>Ga0180009_10000285_pt1 | contig 72243 bp, 76 predicted proteins | sample OS_PC_MetaG_FD_123537 | JGI IMG/M metagenome (GOLD analysis project Ga0180009, IMG submission 123537) | Groundwater microbial communities from the Aspo Hard Rock Laboratory (HRL) deep subsurface site, Sweden - OS_PC_MetaG | ecosystem: Environmental > Aquatic > Deep subsurface > Groundwater... | reverse complement strand
GGCGTCGGCGAGCGCACCCGCGAGGGCAACGACCTTTATCACGAAATGATCGAATCCGGCGTCAACAAGGATCCCAAGGCCAATAATGGCTCGACCGAAGGCTCCAAGTGTTCGCTGGTCTTTGGCCAGATGAACGAGCCGCCCGGCGCCCGCGCCCGCGTCGCCCTGACCGGCCTGACCGTGGCCGAGCATTTCCGCGACCAGGGCCAGGACGTGTTGTTCTTCATCGACAACATCTTCCGGTTCACCCAGGCCGGCTCGGAAATGTCGGCGCTTTTGGGCCGTATCCCGTCGGCCGTCGGCTACCAGCCGACGCTCGCCACCGACATGGGCACCATGCAGGAGCGCATCACCACCACCAACAAAGGCTCGATCACCTCGGTGCAGGCCATCTACGTGCCGGCCGACGACCTGACCGACCCGGCGCCGGCGACCTCGTTCGCCCATCTCGATGCGACCACGGTTCTGAGCCGCGCCATTTCCGAAAAGGGTATCTATCCGGCGGTCGACCCGCTCGATTCCTCCTCGCGCATGCTCGACCCTACCGTGGTCGGCGAAGAGCATTACGCCATTGCCCGCGAGGTGCAGGAAATCCTGCAGCGCTACAAGTCGCTGCAGGACATCATCGCCATTCTGGGCATGGACGAGCTGTCCGAGGACGACAAGCTGGTCGTGGCCCGCGCCCGCAAGATCGAGCGCTTCATGAGCCAGCCTTTCCACGTCGCCGAAGTCTTCACCGGTTCGCCGGGCATCTTTGTCGAGCTGGAGGATACCATCCGCGGCTTCAAGGGCCTGTGCGCCGGCGAGTACGACCACCTGCCCGAATCGGCCTTCTACATGGTCGGCACCATCGACGATGCCGTCGCCAAGGCGCAGCGGCTCGCGGCGGAAGCGGCGTAGGCGGGTGAATGGTGAAGTGGTGAATTGTGAAATAGGGAGAAGCGAATAGACGATAGGTATTGGTGAACGGACACGACCACGCGACGTGCTGCGTCCCATTCACCATTCACCTTTCACTATTCACTGGATCGACATGGCTGACATCAAGATCGACATCGTCGCCCCCGAGCGGCAGCTTCTTTCGGCCGAGGCGGACTCGGTGTCCGTGCCCGGTACCGAGGGCTATTTCACCGTCATGGGCGAACACGCCCCGATGATGTCGATGCTCAAGCCCGGCTTCATCACCGTGGTGACCGACGACAGGCCCGACATCTACTATGTGCGCGGCGGCTTTGCCGAAGTCAGTCCGGAAGGGCTCGTCATCCTCGCCGAGGAAGCCCAGCCCATTCGCGAATTCGACCGCCCACGCATCGAGACCGCCATCCAGGAAGCCCGCGACGCCATGGTCGCCGCCGAGACCGATCGCGACAAGTGGGGCGCCGAACTGGTCGTCATCAGTCTCGAGAACCTCTTGATCGAGGCGGCAACACTCGAGCCGGGCAGCATCGCCCATTGAGGTTTTGGCGCCAGCCGAGCCGTAGCGACGCGCCGCAACATGCTGTTCGGCGCGTTGTTCATATGGGGGCACCAAAAGCACAGTTCCGGGCCGGAATATGGTGCGACAATGCCGGCCTACGCAACACTCGCAAGACAACAGGAAATCTGTTATATTCAGATATGCGTATGTGAAAAGGGCATGATCATGGAGGTTCTCGACCTTGCCGACCGCGCCGGAGACGCCGCCGAACTGCTGGCAGCCATGGCGCATCGCAAGCGGCTGATGATCCTGTGCTACCTTTTGAGCGAGGAGATGAGCGTCAACGCCCTCGCCGAAAAGCTCGATATCGCCCAGCCGACGCTGTCGCAGCACCTGGCCAAGCTCAGGGACCTCAAGCTCGTATCGCCGCGCCGCGACGGCAACCTCGTTTACTATCGGCTCGCCTCGGGCGAGGTCGAGCAGGTTCTGCGCGCCTTGCATTCCGCCTATTGCGTCTGAGCCGTTTTTAGCAAAAATCGTTGCCGATCGTCGCGGAGAGGCTGTCGGTCCCGCCACCGGTTTGCTAGATCATGTCCGTCAAAGCGGATGATCGATGTCCGTTTTGCACATGCGACCACTCGGGCACTTGTGCCATGCGTTTTGATTGCGTCAGAACGTGCCAGGGCCTGGTCGGACAAGGACGGCCGTTTCCACCGTCTCGGGGCACAACATCAATGCGGCTGCAAGCAAAATCCCCGCATCGTCCGATCCGCGGCGCCGGCAGCCAGCACGCCGCCATGCGACGGAGCAACGAAAACACCATCCTCGCCCTGCTGTTGCACACGCCCGACCTTCCCGGTTCGGTGATCGCAAAGCGGACCGGTCTGGCGCCGCAGACCGTTTCGGTGCTGCTGCGCAAGCTCGAAACCGAAGGGCTGATCCTTCGCCGCGAGGCCCTGCGCGGCAAGCGCGGCCAACCGGCCGTGCCGTTCCGCCTCAACCCGGATGCCGGCTATGTCATCGGCATCGAGATCGGCTGGCGGCATGCCGATTTCGTCCTGCTCGATTTCGCCGGCGGCGTCACGCCGGGCGCGCGCATCACCTATCCCTACCCCCATCCCGACCGGTTGGTCGCCGACACGATCGACGGCATCGAGCACCTGCGCGCCGAGGTGGCGCGACGCGATGTCCGCATACTCGGCATCGCCCAGACCGGTCCGGCCGGCCTTGCCGAGCGCGCCTTCGTCCTCGGCGCCTCGGACGAGGAAAGCCGGCGCCTTGCCGAAATCGACCTGACGGCCGAAATCGAGCGGCGTACCGGGCTTCCCGTCACCTTCTCCAATGACGGCGCTTCGGCATTGTGGGCGGAAGCCGTGTTCGGCCGCGTCCCGCGCGACCGCGACTGCGCCTATGTCTATTTGTCGACCTTCATCGGCAGCGCCCTTTATGTCGACGGGCGGGTGCTCGGCGACAAAGGCATGAACGCCGCCCGCATCGGCGCCGCCATGACGCGCGAGACGGACGGCAGTATCGGCGTGTTGCACATGACCGCATCGCTTTGGGCGCTGGCGCGATTCCTGGCTTCGCGTGGACACGCGGGGCCGCAGCAGGATTTCACCAGGCTCGACTGGCAGGCGGCCGAAAAGGACATTGCCGACTGGCTCGACCAGGCGGCGGGCGATCTGGCTTTGGCCTGCGCCAACACCTCGGCCATTGTCGGCGTTTCTGTCATCGTTATGGACGGGATTTTGCCTCGACCCCTGCTGGCCCGCGTCGTCAACGCCATCCAGGCGCGCATCAACGCCCTGCCCATCGAGATCTTCGCCACGCCCATCGTGCATCTGGGACAGGGCGGTCCGTCGGCGCCGGCCATCGGCGCCGCCTACCAGGTGTTCCACGCCCGCTATTTCGAAACCTGACGCCCCGCCGCCGACGGCTCGCGCCGGGCGGCCGGGCCCTTGCCGGACATGCTACGCTCATGAAAAAGACCATCGGCCTTGTCGCCCACGACCAGAAGAAGCCCGATCTCGCCGACTGGGCCGCGCACCACAGGCAGGCGCTCGGCCAGCACATTCTTTGCGCCACCGGCACCACCGGCGGCGTCATCGAAAAGGCGACCGGGCTCGAGATCAACCTGCTCAAGAGCGGACCTCTGGGCGGCGACGCGCAACTGGGCGCCATGATCGCCGAGCAAAGGCTCGACGTGCTGATCTTTTTCATCGATCCGCTTTCCGCCCTGCCTCACGATGTCGACGTCAAGGCGCTGACCCGGCTTGCCATCCTTTACAACGTGCCCTTCGCCTGCAATCGCGCCACCGCCACGGCGGTGCTCAAGCACATCTGAGGGCCGCCCCGTAGCCGCCTCCTCCGGCCGCGACTTATTCCTGTCCCTTTGGGGCGACAAATTGCCGGTGGCCGCGCCCGTGCACGGCTTCCCAGCGACCGCGCAACCACGGTCATAAGCGCACGGAACCGGCTAAAACCCTTGCGAAACGGGCCTATTGCGACTATTGGCGTCGCGGTGAAGTCTTGACCGTCTGGTCGAAATCGCCGCCCGAGCCCCGTCCGCGTCGAAACGCGGCGATTGACCCGGAGGCGGGGCTGTTCCAGATTGCCGGGGCTGTCGCCGCGTGAGCATGATCGGTAGGGGCATGGGGCGCCCTTCCGCATTTGATCGTGCGACGAACCCTAAAAGCCGGAGCGTGCCGGGCGAGTGATCGTCTGCCGCGACCAGCAAAACAAGACGACCGGGACTGGGCACGTGGCAGGCGACACGCTGATCGAGGCAAGACACATCACCAAGCATTTCGGCGGGCTTTACGCCGTTGCCGACTGTTCGCTGGCGGTGCGCCGCGGCTCCATCACCGGCCTGATCGGTCCCAACGGCGCCGGCAAGACCACGCTGTTCAACGTCGTCGCCGGCGCCCATGCCCCCAATTCGGGGCAGGTGATCTTCGACGGCGAGGATGTGACGGGCCTCAAGCCGCACGAATTGTTCAAGCGCGGATTGTTGCGCACCTTCCAGATCGCCCATGAATTTTCGCAGATGACGGCGCTCGAGAACCTGATGGCGGTGCCGCCCGACCAGCCCGGTGAATCGCTCGTCACCAATTGGCTCGACCCCAACCGCGTCCGCCGCGCCGATCTCGCCGTTCGCCACAAGGCCGAGGACGTGATCGACTTTCTGAAGCTCGGCCACGTCCGCAACGAACTGGCCGGCAACCTGTCGGGCGGGCAGAAAAAGCTTCTCGAACTCGGCCGCACCATGATGACCGAAGCCAAGGCGGTGCTGCTCGACGAGGTCGCCGCCGGCGTCAACAAGACGCTGCTCAAGGATCTCGCCACCAATATCGAGCGCATGAACCGCGAACTCGGCTACACCTTCTTCGTCATCGAGCACGACATGGACCTGATCGGGCGGCTGTGCGATCCGGTGATCGTCATGGCCTCGGGCGAAAAGATCGCCGAAGGGCCGATGGCGGAACTGCGCAAGAATCCGCAGATCATCGAAGCCTATTTCGGCGCATCGCTGGAGGTCGCATAAGCCTCATGGCCATGATCGAAATGAAACAGGTGGTCGGCGGCTATGGCGGCGCCCCGGTTCTCAACGGCGTCGACATTGCCATCGACAACACCGATATCGGCGTCATCGTCGGCCCGAACGGCGCCGGCAAATCGACGGCGCTCAAGGCCATTTTCGGCCTGGTCAAGGTCGCTTCCGGCGAGGTGCTGTTCGAGGACAGGCCGATCGCCAATTCCCTGCCCGACCGGCTCGTGCCGATGGGCCTTTCCTTCGTGCCGCAGGAAAAGAACGTCTTCACCTCGCTGACCGTCGAGGAGAACCTCGAAATGGGCGCCTTCATCCGGCGCGACGACATCAGGGACACGCTCGATTCGGTCTATGAGATGTTTCCGCCCCTGAAGGAAAAACGCCACCAGGTCGCCGGCGAGCTTTCGGGCGGCCAGCGCCAGATGGTGGCGATGGGGCGGGCGCTGATGAGCGAACCCAAGCTCCTGATGCTCGACGAGCCCTCGGCCGGCCTTTCCCCGCGCTATGTCGGCGAGATCTTCGACCAGATTCTCAAGGTCAACGCCGCCGGCGTCGGCATATTGATGGTCGAACAGAACGCCAGGCGCGCCCTCGGCTTCGCGTCCAGGGGCTTCGTCCTTGCCGGCGGCAAGAACCTGTTCACGGGAACGGGAAAGGAATTGCTCGCCGATCCGGACGTGGCCGCAAGCTTTCTCGGAGGGCACGGCTGATGGACGAGATCATCTTTCTTGTCAACAAGGTGGTGATCTCGGGCGCGGTGCTCGGGTCGATCTATGCGCTCGGCGCCATCGGCGTGACGCTGATCTTCGGCATCCTGAGGTTTGCCCATTTCGCCCATGGCGACATGATGACCATGGGCGCCTTCGTCGCCTTTCTTTTGGCGGCACTGGTCGGGGCCATGGGCATCACCGCGCCGGTGCCGCTGGCGTTTGTGGTGCTGCCCCTCGCCGTTGTCATCACCGCCGTCCTTGCCCTGCTCATCGACCGTGGTTTCTACGCGCCGCTCAGGGCGCGCGGCGCCAAGCCGGTGACGCTGCTGATCGCCTCGATCGGGGTGACGCTGATGATCCAGGGCCTCATCCGGCTGGTCTTCGGTTCGGGCACGCGCAACATGTATCTCGACATCGAAGACAAAATCATCTTCCGGATGGATTTTGGCTGGCTGGGCGGCACGCGGCCGCTGGTCCTGTCCCAGCCGCAGATCCTCATGTTTTTCGTCACCCTCGCCTGCATCACCGGCCTGCATTTCTTTCTGACCCGCACCCGCATGGGCAAGGCGATGCGGGCGACCTCGGACAATCTCGACCTCGCTCAGGTCTCGGGCATCAATACCCAGCAGGTGGTCACCGTCACCTGGCTCATCGCCGGTTCGCTCGCCTGTCTTGCCGGCACCATGCTGGCGCTCGACGTCAATCTGAGACCGGACCTTGCCTTCAACATCGTGCTGCCGATCTTCGCGGCCGCCATCGTCGGTGGCCTCGGCAATGCCTATGGCGCCATCGCCGGCGGCCTATTGATCGGCGTCACCGAGGCGCTGGCGGTCTTCAACTGGACGGCGGTGCTCCGGCCGTTCGCGCCCTATCTGCCGTTTGGCATGGAACTGCCGGCCAATCTCGCCCTGGTGCCCACCGAATACAAGCTGACCGTCGCCTTCGTCATTCTCGTCATCACGCTCCTCTGGCGCCCGACGGGCATTTTCCGCGGGCTTTCGACATGATCCCCGATCGCCGCACGCTTTATGCCTTCGCCGCGCTTATCGTCTTCGTCACCCTTGTCGGGGTCTGGCAGGGGCCGGCCAATGTCTCGCTGCTGATCGCCCACACGCTCGCCTATTCTCTGATCGCGCTGGGGCTCAACATCCAGTTCGGCTATGGCGGCCTGTTCAATTTCGCCATCATGGGTTTTTTGATGGTGGGCGGGGCAACGAATGTCTTCTTCTCGTTCCCGATCAACCCCGACTTCTGGGCCTCTGACGGGCCGATGCTGCTCGGGCGGGCGCTGCTCGCCTTTGTCGCCGGCGCCCTCCTAGTTCTCGGCGCCCGCCGTCTCGATCGCTTCGGGATAAAGGGCAAGGCGCGCGGCATTGCCATCGGTATTGCCTGGTTCGTCGCCTACCTCGTCTACCGCAGCCAGATCGATCCGGCGGCGGCCTATATCGAATCGACGAGCGGCTGGATCGGCGGGCTTGGGCTCTATCCGGTGATCGGCTGGGCCATGGCCGGCGTCGTCGTCGCCTTCATCGCCCGCATCATCGGCAAAATTACGCTCGGCCTCAGGTCCGACTACCTTGCCATCGCCACCATCGGCATTTCCGAAATCCTCAGATCGTTCGTCAAGAACATGGACTGGCTGACCCGCGGCACGCTGGCAGTGTCGCCGGTGCCATGGCCGGTACCCCAACCCCAGAACCTGCAGGCGGTCGGCGTTTCGATCGATGATTCCTTCGTCTATGCCCGGCTCGGTTTCATCCTCTTGCTGGCGGTGGTTTTCGTTGCCGCCTTCGTGCTCGTCAATCGCGCCTATGGCGGTCCGTGGGGCCGGATGATGCGCGCCATCCGCGACAATCATGTCGCCGCCGAAGCCATGGGCAAGAACGTGCGGGTCCGTCAGCTCGAATTGTTCGTGCTCGGCTCGATCCTGATGGGCATCGGCGGCGCCATGCTGGTCACCTTCTCCCAGATCCTCGATCCCTCCGGCTACCAGCCGATCAACCACACTTTTCTTGTCTGGGTGATGGTGATCGTCGGTGGCGCCGGCAACAACTGGGGCGCGGTGCTCGGCGCCGTCCTCATCTACTTCATCTGGATTCTTTCCGATCCCCTGGCGCAGTTTCTTTTCCTCAATCTCTCCCGCTGGACCGAAGCGATCGGCTGGGGTGCCATTCCGGAAATCGATTCGCGCTCGCTGCAGATGCGCGTTTTCGTGCTCGGGCTGGTGATTTCGATCGCCTTGCGCTACGCGCCGCAGGGCCTCATCCCCGAAATCGTCCACAAGCATCATCCCGAGCTGGGGCACAAGAAGGCGGGGGCCTGACCTCGACCGCCGAAGAAGCGACCCGTCGGCCTGGCCGCCCCTTGTCGAGCGTGAACCGAAAAGTCAGCTTCCGTTCAGCTTGAATGTGCTTTTCTTCATGGCGACGAGGGGCCCGACGGACGCCCCGCCCTGTCCGGAATGGACAGCAAGCCAGTGAGGAATCGTTCAAATGAAATTCGCCAAGCTTGCCAGGATCGGGCTCATGTCGACCCTTGCGATCGCCATGACCACCGAGGCTTTCGCCGTCGAGGCGACGCCGATAACCGAACTCAACATCCGGACGGGCCCGGGAAAGCAGTTCGCCGTTCTCGACACGCTTTATCGGGGCGAAGTGGTCGATGTCGCCGAGTGCCAGGCGAACGGCTGGTGCATGGTCTATCGCAACGGTCCAGACGGCTGGGTCTCGGCCAGATACCTGACGCAGGTGTCGGCCGGCGACTTGCCGCCCGTGGTTGACGACTACCCGCCCGAGCCGGTCTATCCGAACTATCCGCCCCGGCGCAATTATCCGCCCCAGCAAAACTACCCGCCACCCCAGCCGGACACTTCCGCAAGCGACGCCGACGCCGCAGCCGGTCTTGCCTTCCTCGCTATTCTCGGCCTCAGCGCCGCCGTCATCGCCGGCGGAATCGCCCAGGACAACAACCCGCCCCACCAGCCCAACGGGCAGGTCTGCCAGCCGGGTTTCCGCTGGTCCATGCGCGCCCACCACTGCGTCGCCAACTGATCGAACGTTCCTCCCGATGAAAAAAGGCCCGGATCGCTCCGGGCCTTTTGCCATTCGCATGAGGTCGGAACCTACTCGATCAGCCCCTGGCTGACCTGCGCGCCGCCCTGGATCTCGAACCACTCGATGGCGCCGGGCACATCGCCGAGATCGTCGAATTCGATGACGCCCGAGGCGCCCTGGTAGTTGATGTCGGTGCCGGCCTTGATCAGCTCGACAGCCTTGGCCCATTCGCCGGGGAGAATGGTCTCGCCGGGTTCGTTCGCCACTTCACGCAGCGCCGCGGAAACGCCGGTGCGCTCGGCCGAGCCGGCCTTCTCGATGGCCAGCGCCAAAAGGAAAACGGCATCGAACGAGGTCGAGGCATAGGTCGCGTCCGGGGCGAGCCCGGCGGCGTTGACGATCGCCGAATAGGCGTCGAAAGCCGGACCGGCGGCCGGAGCGGCCTTGGTCAGGATCATGCCGTCGATGTCCTTGTGGTTCTTGACGAGGGCGTCGCCGGCCATGCCGTCGCCGCCGACATAGGTGGTGAAGAAGCCCGATTCCATGGCCTGGTCGAGGATGACGCCGCCGCCGGCGTTCTCGTAGCCATAGATGACCAGGGCATCGGCGCCCGCGGACTCGAGCTGACCGATCTCCGGACGATAGTCGGACTTGCCGTCTTCATGGGCAACATAGGAAGAGACCGTGCCGCCCTTGGCCTCATAGGCCTCCTTGAACGCATCGGCCAGGCCCTTGCCGTAGTCACCATTGATATAGGTGACGGCAACGGTGTCGATGCCCTTGGACAGCAGCAGATCGGCGCCCTTGGTGCCCTGCATCGAGTCCGGGACGACGGTACGGAAAACGAGGTCGCTGTCGGCGAGCTCGCTGACGGCCGGCGCGGTGGCCGACGGAGAGATCATCACCACATTGCCGGCGATGGCGGCGCCGTTGGCGGCGGCAATGGTCGGGCCGGAGCAATAGGCGCCAAAAATGGCCGTGACCTTCTCGGTGTTGACGAGACGGTCGGCGCCGGGGCCGCCGAGATCGCCCGAGCAGCCGGTATCGGCCATCACCGAAACGAGCGTCTGGCCGCCGAGGATGCCGCCCTGGGCATTGATGGCGTCGACCGCGATATTGCCGGCCTGCACCATGCCGGGGGCAAAGCCGGCGATCGGGCCGGTCACGTCGGCGAGAAAGCCGAGCTTGACGTCCGCGGCGAGTGCCGGCGCAGCGGCGAGAAGAACCGCGACGGCCGCGGTGGAAGCGAGAGACTTTGTCATTCTGTGCATGGTTTCCCCTTGAATCGTCATACGTCGGCCCGCGGACGGGTTCGAATGCGCCGCCCCGCCGTGCCCGATCTTTTCGCGCCGCCATCATGGCGGGACGCCAACACGTAGTTTTGCACATTTTGTTCACCGGAGTCACCGGGATTGCATCAGCGCGACAAGCGGCCTCGCCTTTGCGCCGGCACGCCGATCGGGTAAGCCTTGCGGGCAGCCGAATGAGTCCTGGGGAAACCGACAATGACGCCGTTATGGCCCGCAGCCCTGCTCCTTGCCGGTCTTTCCGCCGCCGCCGCGGCGCAGGACTCGATCATCGTGCTCGACAGCCCATCCTCGCCTGGCGACGACCAGACCGCGCTGAGCGCGGAGCCGCCGGTCTGCGGCACCGAGCCGATCACCATCGCCCGCATGCAATGGCCGTCCGCCGCCATCCTCGCCTATGTCCATGCCGATATTCTTCGCGCCGAGTTCAGCTGCGCCGTCGAGGTCGTCGCCGGCGATCTCAACGCCACCACCTCGTCGATGGCCACCACCGGCCGGCCGCTGGTCGCGCCCGAAATCTGGCTCGGCCGCGTCGCCCCGATCTGGAACTCGGCGCTCGAAACCGGACGCATCCGCCAGGCGGCGCCGAGCTTTTCCGGTGGCGCCTTCGAATCCTGGTTTGTGCCGGACTACGTCGCTGCCGACAATCCCGGCCTCGCCTCGGTCCTCGATCTCATGGACCATTGGCGGGTCTTCGCAAATGGTGGCAGCCGCGCCACCTTCCTGTCCTGCCCGCCAGACTGGGCCTGCGCCGTCATCAACCGCAACCTCGTGCGCGCCCATGGTCTTGCCGCCCGCTTCCAGATCGAGGAGCCGAGCAACCGCCTGGAGCTCGACCGGCGCCTCGCCGAAGCCGTGTCGCGCCACGAGCCGATCCTGTTCTATTACTGGCAGCCCAATGGCGTTCTGGCCCAGCTCGACCTGGCCGAACTCGACATGGGCGCTTATGACGAACAGGCCCTCTCCTGCCTCGCCGAAACGGACTGCGCCGACCCGCGACCCTCCGCCTTTTCGGCCGAGCCGGTGATCATCGCCATATCCGACGAGCTGTTCACCCTGTCGCCGGCGCTGGTGTCCTATTTCCAGCGCGCCACCATGCCGCTCGCGGAAATGAACGAGCTGCTGGCATGGATGAGCCAAACGGCCGCCACGCCGGAAGACGCCGCCCGCCGTTTTGTCGACACCCGCGCCGAGATCTGGAACGCCTGGATCGACCGGTAGCCATTCCGTCCGCAGTGATTCGACCTTTTGGCCACCTGGGCGGGTCACGCCGAACTGGCACTATTTGGCATTCGAGTTTTCAGCAAGTAAAAGTCCTAGTAGCGGTGCTCGGTCGTTGCCAAAATCTTATCAAGACATGAAATCAGAATATCCAGTCGGATCGCTAAGTCACCTGGTCCGGCGAAAATTTGTTATACTTATTTTTCACTTTGAATCTGCGCAAATACATCGATGACAATAGCATGAACGTCGCAGATTTGACTCGTGAGTACTGTCCGCCTAAAGTCCCATCATTCACCACAAAAACGGAGACATGCTCATGTTCGGAAAACGCACACCTCGTGCGGTTGCGACCGGCGCTGCGCTGGGTATCGTTCTTGGCCTGGCCGGCGCGGCCGGTGCCACTGAATGCGGAACCGACAAGACAATCGACATCGCTGAAATGACCTGGGCCTCGGCGGCTGCCCTGGCCCATATTCACGCCCGCATTCTTGAGGACGGCTATGGCTGCACCGTCGAGATCGTCACCGGCGACACGGTGCCGACCTCGGCTTCGATGCTCTCCAAGGGCACGCCAGCCATTGCGCCCGAGCTTTGGACCAGCGCCATTCAGGAACAGTGGAAGAAAGGCGAGGCCGATGGCGTCGTCGGCGCCCTCGGCAATGCCTTCAAGGGTGGCGCCGTCGAGGCCTGGTTCATCCCGCAATACACCAAGGATGAATATCCCGAGCTCGAAAGCCCCGAGGACGTGATCGCGCGTCCCGACCTGTTCCCCGATCCGGAGAACCCCGATGAGGGTCGGCTTTATGCCTGCCCACCGGGCTGGGCCTGCGAGATCGCCAATGCCGCGCTGTTCGAGGCCTATGGCATGGAGGACAAGGGCTGGAACCTGTTCTCGCCGGGTTCGGGCGGCAATCTCGACGCCTCAATCGCCCGCGCCTTCACGCGTGAGGAGCCGATCCTGTTCTATTACTGGGGTCCCACCGCCATTCTCGGCAAGTACCCGACCTACATGCTCGACATGCCCGAGGTCGATGTCGCCGCCTACCAGTGCAACACCAATCGCGATTGCGCCGAGCCGCCGGTCGTGACCGGCTGGCCCTCGTCCGAGGTGATTGTCGGTGCGGCCTCCTGGGTCGCGCAAGACGCGCCGGTCGTCGCCGACTACTTCTCCAAGGTGGCCATGGATGTCGGCCAGATCAACGCCATCCTGGCCTGGGGCGACGACAACAAGGCCGATGCCGAGGACACCGCCATCAACTTCCTGAAGACCGAAGAGGCCACCTGGACCGAATGGGTGCCCGCCGACGTCGCCGAGAAGGTGAAGGTAGCGCTCTAGGGCCTGAACAAGACGATGTGAATTTGCGGCGGTCGGGCCTGAGGCCCGACCGCTTGTCATGGGTGGAAGGCTGGTTGGAGCGAACCGGCCGCGCGGATTTGAGGACAAATGTTTCCGGATGTCATAGACACCAAAATACTCCGGTTCTGGGTCGATGACGGCCTGACCTGGGTCGTCAGATACTGGGGCGACGGCTTCGAGGCTGCCGCCTACCCGCTTCTGCAACTGCTCATTTCCATCGAGCGTTTCCTGCTCTGGTTGCCCTGGTGGTTCATCATCGTCCTGCTGGTGGGCCTGGCCTGGCTGTCCACCCGCAACTGGAAACTGCCGGCGGTCGTTTTCGTCGGCCTGCTGTTCCTCGGCGTCATGGACTTGTGGGAAGACAGCATCAAGACCATGGCCCTGATGATCACCGCAACGCTGACGGCCATCGCCATCTCGTTGCCGGTTGGCATCGTCATGTCGCGGTCGCAGCCGTTCCGGCGCATCATGATGCCGGTGCTCGACCTCATGCAGACCCTGCCGAGCTTCGTCTATCTCATACCGGTGGTGATGATCTTCGGGCCGGGCAAGATTCCCGCGCTCATCGCGACGATCATCTATGCCAGCCCGCCCCTCGTGCGTCTGACCGATCTCGGCATCCGCATGGTCGATCCGGCGGTGATGGAGGCTTCGCGCGCCTTCGGCACCACGCCGCGCCAACGCCTTCTCGGCGTCCAGATTCCGCTCGCCCTGCCGACCATCCTGGCCGGGGTCAACCAAACGACGATGATGGCGCTCGCCATGGTGGTCATCGCCTCGATGATCGGCGCCGGGGGCCTCGGCTACCAGGTGCTGCAGGGCATCGGTCGGCTCGAGGTCAGCCGCGGCCTGTTCGCCGGTCTCGGCATCGTCGTTCTGGCGATCATCTTCGATCGCATTTCCCAGTCCTTCGGCAAGCAGCTGCAGGCGCGAATCGGCATGGCGGAGAAGCGGACATGAGCCAACGCGAAAAATACGCCATCGAGATAAAAAACGTCACCAAGATCTTCGGTCCCGATCCGCAATCCGCCCTCGACCTGCTCAAAAAAGGCAAGTCCAAGGCCAAGGTCCAGGCCGAGACCGGCCACGTCGTCGGCATCAACGACGTGTCGATCCATGTCGAACCGGGTCAGGTCTACGTGGTCATGGGGCTGTCCGGTTCGGGCAAGTCGACGCTCATCCGCCACGTCATCCGCCTGATCGATCCGACATCGGGCGAGATCTACGTGCATGGCACCGACGTTCTCGGCATGAGCCTGCCCGAATTGCGGGAATTCCGGCGCACCAGGATCGCCATGGTGTTCCAGAAGTTCGGCCTGTTGCCGCACCGGTCCGTGATCGACAACGTCGCTTACGGGCTCGAGGTGAGGGGCATTGGCAAGCAGGAACGCCGCATGGCGGCGCAGCGCTGGATCGATACGGTCGGCCTTTCCGGCTACGAGGAAAGCCAGCCGCACCATCTCTCGGGCGGCCAGCAGCAGCGCGTCGGGCTCGCCCGTGCCCTGAGCATGGACACCGACATCATTCTGATGGACGAGGCGTTCTCGGCTCTCGATCCGCTGATCCGTTCGGGCATGCAGGACGAATTGCTCAAGCTCCAGGCCGAGCTCAACAAGACGATTCTGTTCATCACCCACGATTTCGACGAGGCGCTGAAGATCGGCAACCGCATCGCCATTCTCAATGACGGCGCCGTGGTCCAGGAAGGCCGGCCCGAGGACATCGTCCTCAACCCGACCGATCCGCATGTCGAGCAGTTCGTAGCCGACGTCAACAAGGCCCGCGCCATCCATGTCCATACCATCATGGACGTGGACGTGAGCGAATCTTGCGAATTCAGCGTGCCCGACACCGCCCGCTGCGAGGACGTTCTGCCGCTGTTCGCCGATCACGAATGGGTCGGCGTGGTCGATAGCGAGGGCAACCGCGTCGGCCGCATCAGCGCCCGCCGCGTCATCAAGGCCCTGGCCCGCTACCATAAGGCCGTGACGACCGGTCCGTAACACCGCGCCGCAGGTGCGCCTAAGCGTTTCCGCTGGCGGCAGTTGCGCGCCAGAGCCCGCTTTGCCTATAAAGTAGGGCGCAAAGCGTTGCGGCATCGGGCCGGGGCGCGGCAAGGAGACGGCCTTGGAACTCAAGAAGATCAACGAGTCTGTCAGCGTGTCGCCGCAGATCGCACCCGAGGACATCGCGGCGATAAAGGCCGCCGGCTTCGTCGCCGTCGTCAACAACCGCCCCGATGGTGAAACGCCCGACCAGCCGACGGATGCCGAGATCCGGCACGCGGCCGAAGCCGCCGGCCTTGGCTATGCCTATATCCCGATGGGTCGGGAGGGCGTCTCGCCCGAAATGATCGCAAAGACGCGCGCCGTGCTCGAGGGGAGCAACGGCCCGGTTCTGTGCTTTTGCCGCTCCGGAACCCGCTCGACGACCCTGTGGTCGCTGAGCCAAGCCGGCCGGATGAGCGCCGCCGAGATCATCGCGGCGGCGGCCGGTGCCGGCTACGACATGTCGCATCTCATCGGTCATCTCGATCGGTGAGAGGCAAGGACGTCCGGGACCGGCCTGTTTTCGGCCCCGCGATACCGCTTCACCCGGACTATCCCCTCACTCTCGACTGCGGGTCACACATGGCTATCAAGAAGATTCTCGTCGCCAATCGCAGCGAAATCGCCATTCGCGTGTTTCGCGCCGCCAACGAGCTCGGCATCAGGACCGTCGCGGTCTATGCCGAGGAAGACAAGCTGGCGCTGCATCGCTTCAAGGCCGACGAAGCCTATCCGATCGGCAGGGGGCTCGGCCCGGTCGAGGCCTATCTGCAGATCCCCGAATACATCCGCATCGCCAGGCATGCCGGCGCCGACGCCATCCATCCCGGCTATGGCCTCTTGTCGGAAAGCCCCGAATTCGTCGACGCCTGCGTCGCGGCGGGCTTGACCTTCATCGGCCCGCGCTCCGACACCATGCGCGACCTCGGCAACAAGGTTTCGGCCCGCAACATGGCCGTCGCCGCCGGCGTGCCGGTCGTGCCGGCGACCCTGCCGCTGCCCGACGACCTCGACGAGGTCGCCCGCATGGCCGCCGAGATCGGCTACCCGCTTATGCTCAAGGCGAGCTGGGGCGGCGGCGGCCGCGGCATGCGCGCCTTAAGGAGCGAACAGGACCTCCGCCACGTCGTGCCCGAGGCCAAGCGCGAGGCCAAGGCCGCCTTCGGCAAGGACGAGATGTATCTTGAAAAGCTCGTCGAGCGCGCCCGCCATGTCGAGGTGCAGATCCTCGGCGACGACCACGGCAATCTCGTCCACCTCTACGAACGCGACTGCTCGGTGCAGCGCCGCAACCAGAAGGTCGTCGAGCGCGCGCCGGCGCCCTATCTCGATGACGCCCAGCGCGCCGAACTGACCGAGGCGGCCCTGAGGATCGGGCGCGCCGCCAATTACCGCTGCGCCGGCACCGTCGAATTCCTCATGGATGTCGATACCGGCCGATTCTATTTCATCGAGGTCAATCCGCGCGTCCAGGTCGAACACACCGTCACCGAGGAGGTGACCGGCATCGACATCGTCAAGGCCCAGATCCACGTCATGGACGGCGCCGTCATCGGCACGCCGGAATCGGGCGTGCCGCGCCAAGAGGACATCCGCCTCAACGGCCACGCCCTGCAGTGCCGGGTGACGACCGAGGACCCGGAAGAGAACTTCATCCCCGACTACGGCCGCATCACCGCCTATCGCGGCGCCACCGGCTTCGGCATCCGCCTCGACGGCGGCACGGCCTATTCCGGCGCCGTCATCACCCGCTATTACGATCCGCTATTGGAAAAGGTCACGGCCTGGGCGCCCTCCCCCGAGGAAGCGATCCGCCGGATGGACCGCGCCTTGCGCGAGTTCCGCATCCGCGGCGTCCAGACCAATCTGGCCTTTCTCGAAAACATCATCGCCCACGAAAAATTCCGCAACAACACCTATACGACGCGCTTCATCGACACCACGCCCGAGCTGTTCGCCATCGAGCGGCGCAAGGATCGCGCCAGCAAGCTCTTGACCTATATCGGCGATGTCACCATCAACGGCCACCCCGAAGTGCGCGACCGCCCGCGTCCGCCGGCCGAAGCCGCGCCGCCCGTCGTGCCCGATTTCGGCGACGCCCCGATCCGGGACGGCACCCGCCAGATTCTCGAGCAGCGGGGCGCCAAGGGCCTCGCCGACTGGCTGAGCGCCGAGCAAAAGGTACTGTTCACCGACACCACCATGCGCGACGCCCACCAGTCGCTTCTAGCGACGCGCATGCGCACCTACGACATCGCCAGGATCGCAAGCGCCTACGCACGCGGCATGCCCGACCTGTTCTCGCTCGAGTGCTGGGGCGGCGCCACCTTCGATGTCGCCATGCGCTTCCTCAACGAGGACCCGTGGGAACGGCTCACCAAGATCCGCGCGGCCGCGCCAAACCTTTTAACCCAGATGCTCTTGAGGGGCTCGAACGGGGTCGGCTACACCAATTATCCCGATAATGTCGTCGAATACTTCGTCGCCCGGGCCGCCAAGGGCGGCGTCGACGTCTTCCGCGTCTTCGACTGCCTAAACTGGGTCGAGAACATGCGTGTCTCGATGGACGCGGTCATCGCCAGCGGCAAGGTCTGCGAGGGCGTCGTCTGCTATACCGGCGACATGCTCGACCCCCAAAGGTCGAAATACGATCTCTCCTATTATGTGCGCCTGGCCAAGGAGCTCGAAGCCGCCGGCTCGCACATTTTGGGCATCAAGGACATGGCCGGGCTGATGAAGCCCGCCGCCGCCAAGAAGCTGATCACCACGCTCAAAGAGGAAATCGGCATCCCGATCCATTTCCACACCCACGACACCTCGGGCGCGGCGGCGGCGACGGTTCTCGCCGCGGTCGAGGCCGGTGTCGACGCCGTCGACGCGGCCATGGACGCCCTTTCCGGCACCACCTCGCAGCCCTGTCTCGGCTCGCTCAACGAAGCGCTGAAGGGCACCGGCCGCGACCCCGGCTTCGATGCGGAAGTCATTCGCCGCATTTCCTTTTATTGGGAGGCGGTGAGATTCCAGTACCGCGCCTTCGAATCCGATTTGCGGTCTGGTGCCTCCGAGGTCTATTTGCACGAAATGCCCGGCGGCCAGTTCACCAACTTGAAGGAACAGGCCCGCTCTCTCGGCCTTGAAAGCCGGTGGCACCAGGTGGCCCAGACCTATGCCGACGTCAACCAGATGTTCGGCGACATCGTCAAGGTCACCCCGTCTTCGAAAGTCGTCGGCGACATGGCGCTTTCCATGGTCTCTTCCGGCATCACCCGGACCGAGGTCGAGGACCCCGGCCGCGAGGTCTCCTTTCCCGATTCGGTCGTCGATTTCTTCATGGGCGGGCTCGGCCAGCCGCCCGGCGGCTTCCCAAAGGACCTGCAGAAGAAGGTGTTGAAGGGCAAGACGCCCCATACCGAGCGGCCGGGCAAGCATCTCGAACCGCTCGACATCGAGGCCGAGCGCGAAAAGATTTCGACCGAACTCGGCCACGAGGTCGACGACTACCGGCTCGCGTCATACCTCATGTACCCGAAGGTGTTCATGGACTTCATGAAGACCCAGGACATGTACGGCCCGACCGAGATCCTGCCGACGCCGGTCTTCTTCTACGGGCTCGAAACCGGCACGGAACTGGCCGTCGACCTCGCCCCAGGCGTCACCTTCGTCGCCCAGTACGAGGCCCGCTCCGAGCCCAACGACAAGGGCATGGTCAGGATGTTCTATGAATTGAACGGCCAGCCACGCGCCGTCTCGGTGCCGGACCGCTCGCGCGCCGCGACCATCGCCCAGCGCGCCAAGGCCGACCCGAGCGATCCCAAACAGGTCGGCGCCCCCATGCCCGGCGTCGTCTCGACACTTGCGGTCAAGACCGGCCAGAAGGTCGTCGCCGGCGATGTGCTGCTGTCGATCGAGGCCATGAAGATGGAAACCGCGCTCCACGCCGAGGCGGATGGCACCATCGCCGAGGTCACGGTCAGGATCGGCGACGGCATCGACGCCAAGGACCTGCTGGTCAGGTTCGAGTAGAGCCTCGCGCCAGGCGCTCACGGGCGGCTGATATGCACGTCTGCTTCGATGTGTGTCAGCCGTCTTTTTGCGTCGAGCATCCAGTAAACGAAATAGGTATCCTGACCGGTCGCCGCTTCGATCCTCAAGCGGGCATATTGCCCGACATCGTCCTCATCGAGCTGGAATCCCCACTCCGTCAGGCGCGACTTGAGCGCCCTCTCATCCGTTCCGGCTGGAAATTGGGCATCCAAACGGTCGGCGAACGCCAAGACCATCTTCGAGGTTTCATGCGGCAAATCCCTGAGGATTGCCGGCCTTTCGCTTTCCAGGATCGTCATTCCCGGCGGCCCACCGTCATTCCTTGTGTCCGCGCCACAGGAAGCGCGACGCGACAAAGACCGCCACCAGCGCCAGGGGCGTCACTGCCGCCATGACCCATTCCTTGTCCCAGCCAAGGGCATGGATCGGTCCGGACAGCGCGTAGCCGAGAATGCCGACAAGATAATAGGTGATGGCGATTACCGAGAGCCCCTCGACGGTGCGCTGCAGCCGGTACTGGGAGCGCGCCGTGCGCGAGATGGTCTTGAGGATGGTCGAATTCTGCATTTCGAGCTCGAGCCCGTTGCGGGCATTGAGCATCATGGCCGCCCGCTCGATGCGCCGGCCGGCGTTGAGCAGGCGCTTTTCGGTCGCCGCCAGGGTGCGCAGGGCCGGCCCGACGCGGTTGTCGACATAGGCCGAAATGTTCGAGCCATTGCCGGTCGCCTCGTCGTGCAGCACCCTCAACCGATCCGAGACGATCTGCCCATAGGCCTGGCTCGCCGCCACGCGATAGTTGAGGCGGTCGTTCACGACGGCGACGCGCTGCGCCAGCCCGTTAAGCCCCTTGATGGCGTCCTGCGCCTCGCCGACTTCGTCGATCTCGGGCAAGCGCGCCAGAATCTGCGAAATCTCGGCTTCAAGGGCGGTGAGTTCGCCGCCTGCCGCCCTGACCGGCGGCAGGCCGAGAAGGGTGAGCTTGGAATAGGTTTCGACCTCCAGGAGCCGCCGCGCGATGATCGAGCGCCGGAGCGGCGTGAGATTGCGGCCGGCGAGGAAGAAGCGCACGAAGCCGTCGCCGTCCTCGACGAGGTCGGTGGCGATCTGCGCCGCGCCGCCCTCGATGCCGACATGGCAAAGACTGGCCGGATTGAAATGCGACAGGGCCGCCGCCGGCAGCGCCGCCTCGGCCAGAAGATCGATGACCACCGCCGCGACCAGCGGCAGGTCCGCGACGAGTTCGAGGCCGATATCTTTCGGAAAGGCTTCGGCCTCGCCCGGCGACGACGACCAGGTCAGGGTGACGAATTCATTGTGGAACTCGAAGGTGACGCTGCACCCCTCGGTTCCCCGGCGCGCGAAGGAATGCTGGCGGACATGCGGCTCGGGCACATCGAGGCCCATTCGCCCGCACCAGGAAGCGAGCATGGCCTGGATGGCGCCGACGCCGGGGTCGCCCGGACCAGGCAAAAAGACCAGCCGCCTGAGCCGCGCCGGTTCGGGTACCATGACAACCGGCCGCGCATGGACTTCCTCGCGTATGGCGCCGCGATGTTCGTGGTCGCGCATGAGCCGCCCCTTCCCCCGCCGGACCAGACCGGCTCTTCCGGTTTACGTCCGGGGGGCAGGGCGTGGCAAGTCGTCCTCCCGGCGACCTGCCGGACCGCTTGCCCTATTCGGCCGGCGCTTCTTCCGATCGCGCCGCGGCCGTCGTGGCCCGGCGGCCGCGCACCGTGACGAGCGCCAGGATGAAGGTGCCGGCGCTGCAAGTCGCGATCACCGCCAGCATGGGCAGCGGCGTGCCGTCGAACGCCAGGCCGCCGATCGCCATGGCAAGACTGGCCAGAAGCATCTGCAGCGTGCCCCCGAGCGAAGCGGCCGCTCCGGCAATCGGGCCATGCTCCTCGAGCGCCAGAACCATCGAGGCGGGCATGACGAAGCCGAAAAAGGTATTGGCGAGAATGAGGAGCACCACCATGAGCGGGAAGCTGCCGAAGCCGAAGGCGAAGCTCAGGAACAGGATCCCGGAAAACAGCGCATAAAAGAACGTCGCGGTGCGCATCAGCCTGACCGGCCCGAGCCGCGCCATCAGGTTGGCGGCGAACTGGCTGGCAAGGAAGAACCCGGCGGCATTGGCGGCAAAGGCCAGGGCGAACTCATTCGCCGTCAGGCCGAAATGGTCCACATAGACGAACGAGGCGCTGCCCAGAAAGGTAAAGAAAGCCGACATGCCCAGCCCGCCGATGAAGGTCAGGCCCATGAAGGCCGGATCGCGCGCCAGCTTGCCGAAGCTCGCCAGCATCGAGGGCAACGAGAATGGCTTGCGCCGCTCCGGCGCCAGTGTCTCGGGCAGGGCGAGGGCATGCAGCAGCATCGCGATTGCCGCCGCCAGCGCCACGGCGACGAAAACGGCCCGCCAGCCGAACGGCCCGATGATCAGCGACCCCACCAGAGGGGCCAGCATCGGCGAAATCGAGATGACCAGCATGATCGACGACATCAGCCGCGTCGCCTTGGCGCCGGTATAGCGGTCGCGGATGATGGCGCGCGGTACCGACATGACGCCGGCCGCCCCGAGGCCCTGGATGAAGCGCAGCACCGACAGGGTTTCGAGCGTCGGCGCCAAAGCACAGCCGAGCGAGGCCAGGGCGAACAGGATGATGCCGAACGTGATCGGCGGCTTGCGCCCGAACATGTCGCTCGCCGGTCCGTAAAAGAGTTGGGCAACGCCGAAAGCGACGAAATAGGCGGTCAGGGTCAGCTGCGCGGCGGCGGCCTCGACGCCGAGATCGCCGGCAATCCGCGGCAGCGCCGGCAGATACATGTCGATTGCGAAAGGGCCGATGGTCGACATCAGCCCGAGAATGAGTGCCATTTTGAAAAGATCGCGGTCCATGAATCATGTTCTCGAAAAAGGGCCCGGCATATCGCATGCGGGGTTGACAGGAAATGGCAAGAGCCGACACGGCGCGCTGGCGGTCCAGGCGCTTCAGGCCGACAGGTTTTCGAGGTGGCGATCGAGCTTGACAAAGCTCTCGCGCCAACCTTGCTCCGCCCCCATTTTCATGTTGGCGTCGCGTTCGGATTGGGCCGGGAAAGACTGGCGGACGGTAACGCGCGTGCCGCCACCTTCAGTGTCCTCGAACAGAACACTCATGACAAGCCGCATTTTTCCGTCGGAATCGCCACCGGCATAGGCGGCGAAAAGCTCATGAAATTCCATGGGATGGTCTTCGACCGTCAGCGTCCCGACGAGTTTTCGGCCCACCTCGACCTCAAGGAACACCGAGCGGATCGGATAGCGCGTCCCGTCCGCAGCGATCATGGTGATCACCTGAACGCCGCCGGGGCGGACATCCAGTTCGACCTCGTTGCTCATGCCGTCCGGCCCCCACCAGGCGGCCAGGTGTTCGGGTTCGCTCCAGCATTTCCACACGAGCGGGCGCGGGGCGTCGAACTCGCGGACGAGGACCATGTCCCTGGGCTCGGACAGATCGACCTGCATCCGACGGGTCATCGCGCTTGTCCCAAACGTTCCGAAAAGAACGTCGCCAGGACCGGCGCAATAGCTTCGGTCTTCACGTTGTGGGTCTGGCCGGGCAGCGTGTCGTAGCGGGCGTTCGGCAGCGTGTTTGCCCAATGCCTTTGCGCGTTGCGCATATAGGCGGGGCTCTTGCCGCCATCGAGGACGAGCGTTTCCATGGTGACGCCGGCCCACGCCCCATGGTCGAGGCGTTTGCCCTTTTGCAGCGGCTCGACCAGGCTCAGGTCGTAGGGGAGCGTGTGCGCGTTGACCGTCACCTTCTTCCAGAACGGCAGCAGCGACATGATGAACACGGCAATGCCGGGCATGCCGACATAGGCCATGAACAGCTTGGCCGCCGCGCCGGCCCGGCCGCGTTCGACCTCCGAGCGCACACGCGCCACGAAATCGGCAGGCATGGGCGCATGCGTGTCGTCGACGATCATCGGCGCCTCATAAAGCGCGAGCCTTCTGATTCGCGTGTTGGCGGCCGCGGCCCTCGCCGCGAGAATGGCACCGGAGGAGATGCCAAAGACCATCGGCGGCTCGCCGGTCTTTTCCACGATCTCGGCGACGAGCGCCGAGATGTCCTCGATTTCCCTGTCCATGCTCCAGGGCAGGGTGTTGCCGCTTTCGCCGCGCCCACGCCGGTCGAACAGATAGATGCCAAAGCGATCGGACAAAGCTTCGGCGATGGCCGGCATCGGCCCCATGTCGCGCGAGCACATGGCGCCGTCGACAAGCAAAAGCGGCGACCCGGAGCCTCGGGTTTCATAGCCGATGCGCGTGCCGTCGGCGGAGGTGACGAAGGGCATGGTACCTATCCTTGCTAGGATGCCGGCGCAAGGCCGGCGCGTTGACACGAGGTCGTGCCGGCCTCGCGGCCCGGCGGGAAAGCTCGGATCGTTGCTGTCGGTCAGGCGGTCGTTACCCGTCGGGCGGCGTGCCGCACCGCGACCGCCGTCGCGTTTTCCTCGATGCGACGCCTGACGATCGCGGCGATGAGCGCGTCGGGGATCGGCTTTTCGGGTGTGAACCTGATCGTCCCCTTGGCCGTCTCGAACCCGGCGAGCTCGGCCTTCATCGCGTCCAGAACGATCGGGCTCATCGGATAGAAGCCGCAATGCGCCTTGAAGGCGGCGTAGCAGACCAGCCCTCCATCCTGCTTGAACCCCGGCACGCCATAGACCAGCGCCTCCTCGGCCTGCGGCGCGACCTGTTTGACCAGGGCCCGGACGTGTTCGAGCGCGGTCCGCTGTTCGTCGGGGAGCTTTTCCAGATAGGCGTTGATTTTTTCGATGTCGGCTTTGCTCATTCCAGCAATCCCTTGTGTTTGATATAGGCCTCGGCCTTGGCGAGGGTCTGCAATCCGAGCGTGTCGGCATGAAAGTCGAGCACCCTCTGGCGGGCGGCCATGTCGCTAAAGGTCATCCGCATGGTGACTTCGGTCCCGCCGTCGCGATCGGCAAAGCAAATGATCTCGTCCGGGGCGTCGGGGTCGTCGGGCCTGCTGCCGTGGCGATGGGTGAACGAGTCCATGGGGTCGATGTCGGTATACTGGTGGTAGTTTTGCCAGCGCGTGCCGTCCGGCCCGATCATGACGAATTTCCAGTGGCCACCGACACGAAAATCGCTCTCCTCATGCTCGATAGCGAACCCGGCCGGCCCCCACCAGTGGACGAGATGCTCCGGCTTTGTGAACACCTCCCAGACCAGCGCCCGCGGCGCGTCGTATACATGGGTGAGGGCGATCACCGGTTCGTTGTCGGGCACGAGGGCTGACTGCTTCTGCATTATCGTCTCCAAAACGGTTCGGCTCAGCCCTTGGCGAGCCCGGCGAGATAGGTGTCAAGGCGGTCGAGGAACATGGCCCAGCCGGCCTCGACACCCATGGCCTTGATGCGTTCGAGATGATCGTGGTTCTTGAACAGCGACCGGCTGGTCATGCGCGTGCGCCCGCCGCCGATGTCCTCGAACAGGATGGTGCCGATGATCTCTTCGTTGTCGGGCCGGTCGTCGTCCCAAGTGTCGGCATAGACCAGTCGGTCTGGCGGGCTCACCTCGTGATAGACCGCCTTGTTGGGATAGACATTGCCCTTCTTGTCCCGCCAGTGGATGCGGTAGAAACCGCCCTCGCGCACGTCCATCTCGCACAAAACCGTCTCGAACCCGACTGGGCAAAACCAGTTGGGGAAGTGCCTGGGGTCCGTCCAGGCGGCGAAGACCAGTTCCCGTGGAGCGTCGAACTCGCGGATTGCGACGAGTTCGGGCAGCGTTTCGGAGTGTTCGATGCCATGTGACATTGCTGCTTTTCCTTTATCTGTCCGCTGGGAGCGGCCGGCTTTTTGTTCGCGTTTCAGGTAAGTAGCGAGATGTTCTAGGCTTTCGCCCGGATAGCGGATCGCGCCCATGGGAATGAGTTTTGCCCGCCAGGCCGGCGACGAGAATTCGATCCTGAGCGTCACCAGCGTCGCCATGCCGTGAGCCGCAAGGGTTATCGTCACGATGACGGCGTTGTCGTCCCCCGGCCGTTCGCCCTGGCGGTAGATGATACGTTCCGGACGCGTCAGGTCTTCGTATTTGTGCCGGTACTCGAAGCTCTCGCCCTCGGGCGTCGTCAGCGTGAAGGCCCAGACCCCGCCCGGCCTGATGTCGGCCTCGTGCGTCGTGATCGAACACCCGTCCGGCGGCCACCAGGCGCTGAGCGCCTCGGCGTCGGTCAGGGCCGCCCAGACCTCCTCCCGCTCGGCATCGTAGAGCCGCGACAAAAGGATGTCGGCGCCGGCTTCGGGCGCGAGCGTTGTGAGCTCAAGCATCGGACTTGCCCTGCAAATGCCTCAGGTAATGGTCGAGCCGGTCGAAGCGCGCCTCCCAGAGCTTTCGGTACTCGGCGAGCCAGACATCGACCTCTCTGAGCGGTTCGGGGTTGAGTTTGCGCGGACGGTACTGGGCATGATGGCTCTGTTCGACCAGGCCCGCCTTTTCCAGAACCTTCAGGTGCTTGGAAATGGCAGCCATCGACATGTCGTAGGGCTTTGCCAGTTCCGAGACGGTCGCCTCCCCGGCGGCAAGGCGGGCGAGCAATCCCCTTCGTGTCGGGTCGGCAAGCGCTGAAAGGACGGTGGAAAGGGAATCCGCGCTCATGAATTCAACCCAGTGGTTTTCAACTATATGGTTCAATACAGCAGGCGAAGCGGATCGTCAACCCGCCGACACGATTTGCCGCCATGTTGCCTCGCGCCGAGGGAAAGCGTATTTCCCAAACGTTCAATCCGGAGCGGCGTGATGGCGGGACTGGCAGGGCGGAAGAAAACCATCGGGGTCGATGTCGGCGGCGTCCTTGTCGGCGGCGGCGCCCCGGTCGTTGTCCAGTCGATGACCAATACCGACACCGCCGACATCGACGGCACCGCCGCCCAGATCGCCGCGCTTCATCGCGCCGGCTCCGAGCTCGTGCGCGTCACCGTCGACCGCGACGAGGCAGCCGCCGCCGTGCCGCATATCCGCGAGCGCCTCGAAAGGCGCGGCGTCTTCGTGCCGATCATCGGCGATTTCCACTATATCGGCCAAAAGCTCCTCAGCGACCACCCGGCCTGCGCCGAGGCGCTGGCCAAATACCGCATCAATCCGGGCAATGTCGGTTTCAAACTGAAGCGCGACACCCAGTTCGCCACCCTGATCGAGCTCGCTATCCGCTACGGCAAGCCGGTCCGCATCGGCGTCAACTGGGGCTCGCTCGACCAGGAGCTCCTAACGCGGTTGATGGACGAGAACCAGACGCGCGAACAGCCGTGGTCGGCCAATCACGTCATGCGCGAAGCCATCGTGCAATCGGCGCTGCTGAGCGCCGCGCGGGCCGAAGAGCTTGGCCTCCCTCGCGACCGCATCGTCCTCTCGACCAAGGTTTCGGACGTGCAGAATCTCATTTCCGTCTATGAGGACCTCGCCGCCCGTTCCGACTATGCCCTCCATCTCGGGCTGACCGAGGCCGGCATGGGGTCAAAGGGCATCGTCGCCTCGTCCGCCGCCATGGGCATCCTTTTGCAGCAGGGGATCGGCGATACCATTCGCGTCTCTTTGACCCCCGAGCCGGACGGCGACAGGACGCTCGAAGTCAAGGTCGCGCGGGAATTGCTGCAGACCATGGGCTTTCGCCAGTTCGTGCCGGTCGTCGTCGCCTGTCCGGGCTGCGGACGCACCACCTCGACAGTCTTCCAGTCCCTCGCCAAGGACATCGAGACCCATCTTAGCTCCTCCATGCCCGAATGGCGCGAGCGCTATCCCGGCGTCGAGACCCTCTCGGTTGCCGTCATGGGTTGCATCGTCAACGGGCCGGGCGAGAGCAAACACGCCGATATCGGCATTTCGCTCCCCGGCACCGGCGAATCTCCCGCCGCCCCGGTCTTCATCGACGGCGAAAAGGTCGCGACCCTGAGGGGCCATGACGTCGCCGACCAGTTCAAGCAGATGGTCGCCGACTATATCGAGAAGCGGTTTGGAGCGGGGCGGAATGAGCGACCGGTTGACGCGAAGCGGCAAGTCCTTGATCCGGTGGATCAAGGATAGGAAGCGAACGCCCGAAGCCTATGGCTGAGGGCATGGAAGCGGCAGAGTGAACGGTTTCACCTACCCTCCAGCACTGTGCAGGCATCGACCCAGTCATTGCCGCACAGTTCCGCCAGCCGCGCCAGCGGCAGGCGCACCGAGGCGTTGATGCTGCCGCCGGCCGGGATCAGCTCTTCATAGACCCTGAGCGAAATATCGAGATAGATTTTCATCGGCGTCGGCAGTCCGAACGGGCAGACGCCGCCGACCTCGTGGCTGGTCAGTCTCAGCACGTCCTCAGCCCCGAGCATTTTCGGCCGCCCGCCGAAGGCGGCCTTGGATTTCTGGTTATCGAGCCGCGCGTCGCCTTTGGTCACGAGCAGAAACTCCTCGTCCTTGACGCGGATGCACAGGGTCTTGGCGATCTGGCCCGGCTCGCAGCCATGGACGCCGGCGGCGATGACAACGGTTTCGGTGGTCTTTTCGGTGACCATCACTTCGAGATCGGGCGCGCGACGGGCGAGATCGGCGCGGACGGATGCAAGGCTCATTTCCAACCCCGTTATTGGCTATTGCTGTTGCTGCTTTTGTGCGTCGGCGTTGGAGCCGGCGGGTTCATCGCGTTTCTGCTGAAGCCGCGGCGGCACCGGTTTGCCCGGCGCGGGAGCCGGCCTGGTTTCGGCTTCGGGTCCGTTCGCATTGTCCTGGCGGTTCGTTGTCATCATTTGTCCCTGACGGCGAAATAGCGGGCGATAGCCCTCAGCCCGTCGGCCTCGTGGCCGAAGACCGACAGGGCCGAAATGGCGCGGTGGATATGGTCGCCGAGATGGCGCTGCGCCGCATCGAGCCCGATGCGCGCCAGAAGCGTCGGCTTGTTGCGGGCATCGTCCTTGTGCGTCGCCTTGCCCATCTGCTCGGGCGTCGCCGTCAGGTCGAGAATGTCGTCGGCCAGCTGGAAGGCGCGGCCTGCCGCCTCACCGTAAAGGGTCAGGGCGGCCATGGCGTCGGGCGCGGCCCCGCCGATCAGGGCGCCCATGCGCACCGCGGCGCGAATGAGCGCCCCGGTCTTCATCATCTGCATCTGGGCGATGTCGGCATTGGAAAACCCGCCGCGCTCGCCTTCGAGGTCGCGCTGCTGGCCGCCGGCCATGCCACCGGCCCCGGCCGCCATCGCCAGTTCGGTGACGAGCGCCATGCGGACCGACGGATCGGGATGCGCCCTGTCGCCGGCGAGAATGGCGAAGGCGCGCGAATGCAGCGCGTCGCCGGCCAGGATCGCCGTCGCTTCGTCGAAAGCCTTGTGCACCGTCGGCTTGCCGCGCCTCAGATCGTCGTCGTCCATCGCCGGCAGATCGTCATGAACCAGAGAGAAGCAATGCACCAGCTCGACCGCGACCGCCGCCGGCATGGCGTCGGCTTCGGGCATGTCGAAGACGCCGGCGGTTTCCACCACCAGAAGCGGCCGCAAGCGCTTGCCGCCGTTGAGCGCGCCATGCCGCATCGCCGCCGCCAGCGCCTCGGGCGCGGCATAGGGTTCGCTGAGCTTTTGCGTCAAAAGGCAGGCCTCGAGCTGGGGCAGGAAGCGCGCGGCAAAGTCTGCGATGTCGAGTTCGGCGGGCATGGCCTCTTGCTAGACGGGTCTTTTTGCCTCCGCAAGACATCTCGCATGCGGCACGGCCGGCAAATCTTCGCAGACCCTAGCCAAGCGGATCGATTTCCACTATAGAACCCGCCGATCCGAGACAGTTTTGCCTTTGTACTGCCTCGCTGGCGTCACTGCGGCCAATGCGCCGCGGAACCGGGACGCCGGAGCGGGGCGGGAAGCATTGAGGAGTATTGACCCATGGCTGTGCCGAAAAGAAAGACCTCCCCTTCCAAGCGCGGCATGCGCCGCTCGGCCGACGGCCTCAAGGCCAAGCCCTATGTAGAAGACAAGGATTCGGGCGAGCTTCGCCGCCCGCACCATATCGACCTGAAGACCGGCATGTATCGCGGCCGTCAGGTTCTCGAGCCGAAGACCTAGGCATCCGGCGCGACGCGCCGCCGCCTAAGCGGGTTTATCAACATGAATTCGCGGCCGGCCCGGCAACGGGCTGGCCGTTTTCTGTCGTTTTTGGCACACTTGTCTGGCTGCGGCACACGCGCTTGTGCGGCATCGACAGTTCATAACGGTTCGGAGCCGATCCGATGGCCATTCCGATTTCCGAACGCGAGACCCAGGAAAGAGCCCCCCGCATGTGGATTCCGCCGCTCCTCATCCTGCCGCTGATCGTTTACAACATTCTGGTCTTCTTCTTCTTCGGCAGCATCGAGGGCGGCTGGGCAACGCCCATTCTCGAGGTGCCGATGGTATCCGGCACCGCCTGGACGCTGTCCCTGTCCGACACGTTCCTCGTCGTCACCCTGTTTTTGTTGTTCGTCGAGGTGCTCAAATCGACGCGTACCGACGCCGGCTCGATGTTCGAGCACATGGCCTCGACCCTGGTCTTTGTCGCCTTCCTCGTCGAATTCCTCGTGGTGGCCAAGGCCTCGACCTCGCTGTTCTTCCTGTGCACGGTCATGAGCTTCATCGACGTGGTCGCCGGCTTCTCGGTGTCGATGCGCGCCGCCCGCCGCGATTTCGGCGCCGGCTAGAGCTTTTTCAGGAAAAGTGGCTACCACTTTTCCGGTTCGAACACGCGACCACTCAAAAACTTGGGTTGGCGTTTTGATTCAATCAAAACGTGCCATGATTTAGCGCCGGAAGGCTTTGTCCCGGCGCGGTCCCTGAATGCATTGCGCCGCCCTGGATCGGGTCCGGGGCGGCGCTCTTTTTCGTGAAATCCTGAAGTTTCCGCTAGGCGGAAACCGACAGCCGGTAGCCGATTGGCAGGCACCGTTCGTCGAGATGGTCCGAGCCGGCATAGGCACCAAGGGCCGTGCCCTCTTCGGCCCGCCGCCGCGCCCGCTGTACCGGCAAGCGATCGCGTGCCGCGATCAGCTGCGAGGCGAAATCGGACCGGACGCGCTGGCCGCCGATCGGCCGCCGCTCGGACGCCGCACCGACGCAGACGGGAAGGTTTCGTCCCGAATTGACATCATACGCTTTACGCAACTCGACCATGACGCGAACCCTGTACCGCTCTGGGCCGGATGTGCCGTTTTGAAACAGGCGATCCGGCTTTCACGGACAACGTCGCAATCGGCGTGCCAGTCGTTAGCAAAGCGTTAGGAATTCGGAGGCGTCAGCAAAGCCCTAGACGCATGACATGCCGGCGGGTGCCGGCCATGCCGATGAAGCGGAAACCAGCCTTTTCGAAGCTTGAAACCCGCCCCATGAACCGGAAGCTCGGCGAATCGGGCCGCACCGGATAGGCCTCGACGCTCGTCGCGCCCTCCGCCCGTGCATGGTCGACGGCGGCGGCGATCAGCACGGAAGCCAGGCCCTTCGTCCTGAGGTCGCGCGGCACGAACATGCAGGTCAGCGACCAGGCGCGCTCGTCCGCCCTCGCTTCCGGGCCGCCGAGTTTGATGTGCGTGTCGCGCGGCGCGATCGACACCCAGACGCGCGGCCTTTCGCCTTCGTAGCCGAGCAGACCGACCGGTATGCCGGCCTCGATGCGCCCGAGCATCTGCGCTTTCTTGAGCGATCCGCCCTGTTCGTGCTTTTCGGCCGGTGAGCCGCGCCAGACCATGCACCAGCAATGTCCAGGCCCGCCACGCGCCGCGAACAGGGCGACGAAATCCTCGACATTTTCCGAGGTCACCGGCCGGAAGGTGTAAGCGGGAAGCGTCATTCAGCCCTTGAAACTGTCCTTGGCCCTGCGGAGCGCCGCAAAGACCTCGTGAGGCGCCGCGCCGGCAAGCCCCATCCGCGCCATCAGTCCGGGATCGTCGGCGCGAAGGAAGGGGTTGGCAGCCTTTTCGAGGCCGAGCACGGCGGGAATTGTCTGCCCTCCGGTCGCCAACAGCACGCCCGCCTCGGCGGCGCGGGCCTGCAGCGCCGCGTTGTCCGGATCGATGGAAAGGGCGAACCGGGCATTGGCGAGCGTATATTCGTGCCCGCAATAGATTTTGGTGTCATCCGGCAGCGCCCGCAGTCTTTCGAGCCCTGCCCACATGGATTTCGGCTCGCCCTCGAACATGCGGCCGCAGCCGAGCGAGAACAGCGCGTCGCCACAAAACAGATGCAGGCCCTTTTCGTCGAAATAGGCGATATGCCCGAGCGTGTGGCCGGGCACGCCGATGATGTCGAGCCGGCTGTCGCCGACCATCACATGGTCGCCGTTCGAGACCTTGTTGTCGACGCCGCCGATCTTGTCGGCCTCCGCCGTCGGTCCGGTGATTCTCGCCCCGAATTCGGACTTGAGCGCGGCGGCGCCGGCGGTGTGGTCTGAGTGATGGTGGGTGATGAGGATGTCGGTCAGCCGCCAACCCTTCTGCCTCGCGCGTTCGGCGATCGGCTCGGCCTCGCCGGCATCCACCGTCGCGGTCGCGCCCGAGGCTTGGTCATGGAGCAAAAAGCCATAATTGTCCGAGAATGGCTGGAAAACATCGAGGATGAGCGCCATCTTGTACCTCCACACAGGCTGGGGGGGTGGCTCGCGGGATCGGGTCCTCAGCCGCTATAGCGTGCCGGCGCCCGGGATTCGAACCGTTTTCCCGTTTGTGCCGGCTAAAAGGGGCGTCCTGATGACACCTGAGGTCACGCGGCTGATCGACTTCTATCGCACCCCGCTCGGGCGCATTGCCCGCGGCTTGGTGCGCGAGCCGGTTCTGTCGCTCACCGGCGATGTCACCGGCAAGCGCGTGCTCGGCCTCGGCTTCGCTTCGCCCTATCTCAGGGCCCTGCTCGAACCGAGCGAACGCATGGTCGTTCTGATGCCGGCGCGGCAAGGTGCGTCGGCCTGGCCGCGCGAGGGGCCGAACTGCACCCTGATGGCCGACCCGCTCGAAATGCCGTTCACCGATTCAAGCTTCGATGTGATCATCGCCGTGCATGCGCTCGAACACGCCGCCGATGCCGAAGAGCAGATGCGCGAGCTCTGGCGCATCGCCGCGCCCAATGCCCGTCTCGTCGTCGTTGTTCCGCGCCGCCGCGGACCCTGGGCCAATCGCGACAACACCCCGTTCGGCAGCGGCAATCCCTTTTCGCGCCGCCAGCTCGACCAGTTGCTGCGCGCCCATTCCTTCGTGCCGGAAGTCTGGCGCCATGCACTCTATGTGCCGCCTTTCGACTGGTCGCCCATAGTCCGGTCGGCCCGCCTGTTCGAAAAGGGCGGGCGCCTGTTCGGGGGGGCCATCGCCGGGGTCATCGTCACCGTCGCCCGCAAGCAGCAATTCCCGGCCATCGCCCGCCGCAAGCGCGCCGAACGGCTGGTGCGCGTGCCGGCGCTGGCGCCGCAGACGGCGATGCACCTGCCCCGGACCGACGGGCGCTAGCGGAACCTGCCGCCACCCAGATCGCCGAGCCGGTTTTCTTTGCGTTCGCAAAGGGGTTTGCGTATGGTCCGCCGCGACATCCGACCCCGCACAGCCCGGCGCCGCGCCGGCATCCGGTAATTTCATGACCAAGCGTCCCCAGCCGAAGCCCGGCATTCTGAACATCGCCCCCTATGTTCCCGGCAAGTCCGGCACCCGGCCGGGCCAGCAGGCGATCAAGCTCAGCTCCAACGAATCCCCGCTCGGCGCCAGCCCGCTGGCCAGTGCCGCCTATGCCGAAGCCGTATCGCGGCTGGCCGAATACCCCGAAGGCTCGTCGGCGAAGCTGCGCGAAACCCTCGCCGAAGCGCACGGGCTCGAAGCCGAACGTATCGTCATCGGCGCCGGCTCCGACGAAATCCTGCACCTGCTGGCCGAGACCTATCTCGGCGACGGCGACGAGGCGGTCCAGTCCGAATACGGCTTCCTCATGTATCCGATCGCGACCATGGGCGCCGGGGCGGCACCCGTCGTCGCCAGGGACCGCAACTATACCGTCGATGTCGACGCCATGCTCGCCGCGGTCACCGACAGGACGCGCATCGTCTGGCTCGCCAATCCCAACAATCCGACCGGCACATGGCTCGACGATGCCGAGGTCCGCCGCCTGCATGCCGGCCTGCGGCCCGACATTGTGTTCGTGATCGACAACGCCTATGCCGAATACGTCACCGCGCCCGGCTTTACGACCGGCGCCGAACTGGTGCGCGAAGCCGACAATGTCGTCATGGTCCGCACCTTCTCCAAGATGGGCCTTGCCGCCCTGCGTGTCGGCTGGCTCTACGGGCCGGATCACATCGTCGACGCAATCAACCGCATCCGCGGACCCTTCAACGTCTCGGTGCCAGCCCAGGAAGCCGCCGCTGCCGCGACGCGGGACAGCGAATTCACCGCCAGTCTTGCGGCCCACAATGCCCGCTGGCGCGACTATTTGACCGCCGAACTGCGCTCCAACCACGTCACGGTGCCCGACAGCCAGGGCAATTTTATTCTCGCCATTTTCGACGAGGCCGCCGGCCCCTCGGCCGCCGATGTTTTTGCCGCTCTCGCCGATGCAGGCCTGATCACCCGCGAAATGGGGGGCTACGGCCTTGCCAATGCCGTGCGCATCTCCATCGGCAGCGAGGACGCCATGCGCCGCACCGTGGCGGTGATCAAAAGGCTGCAGGGGGAAGGGAACTGATGTTTGCCCGTCTCGCCCTGATCGGCATCGGGCTGATCGGCTCGTCCATCGTTCACGCCGCCCGCCGCGCCGGCATCGTCGATCATTTCGCCATCTCGACCCGCCGCGCCGAAACGCTTGCCGAGGCCGAGGCCTTGGGACTTGGCGACAGCTACCACCTCGACGCCGCCGCGGCGGTCGAAAACGCCGATCTCGTCATCATCTGCGCGCCCGTTCTCGCCTACCAGGCGATCATCGAACGGATCGCCCCGGCGCTGATGCCCGGCGCCATCCTGTCCGACGCCGGTTCGGTCAAGGCCCATGTCGTCGAGGTCATCAGGCCGCACCTGCCCGAAGGCGTGCATTTCGTCCCCGGCCATCCCATTGCCGGCACCGAGCATTCCGGCCCGTCGGCCGGTTTCGCCACCCTGTTCGACAGGCGCTGGTGCATCCTGACCCCGGAACCGAACGCCGATCCGGCGGCCGTCAAAAAGCTTTCCGCCTTCTGGCGGGCGCTCGGCTCGCATGTCGAGATCATGGAGCCCGATCATCACGACCTGGTGCTGGCCATCACGAGCCATGTTCCGCACCTCATTGCCTATAATATCGTCGGCACCGTTGCCGATCTCGAACACGACACCAAATCCGAGGTCATCAAGTTCTCGGCTTCCGGCTTCCGCGACTTCACCCGCATCGCCGCCTCCGACCCGGTCATGTGGCGCGACGTGTTCTTGACCAACCGCGACGCCGTGCTCGAAATGCTCGGGCGCTTCACCGAGGATCTGAGCGTGCTGCAGCGGGCAGTACGCTCCGGCGACGGCAAAAAGCTCGAGGAAATGTTCACCCGCACCCGCACCATCCGCCGCTCGATCATCGACGCCGGCCAGGAAACCGCCGCCGCCGATTTCGGCCGCCCGCATGGCAAACCCGACGGCGCCGGCTAGAGCCTGTTCAGGAAAAGTGGACACCACTTTTCCGGTTCGAACTGGCGACCACTCAAAGACCTAGGTCATGCGTTTTGATTCGATCAAAACGTAACATGACCTAAAACAGCGGCGGCAATTCGATCAGCGGCACGATGCCGGCGCGCAGGACCGAATGCGAGAACACGAGCGTCTGCCGCGCCGTGCCGGTTTCGTCCTCCGGGCCAAGCAGTGCCCCGGCCAGGGGCGCGGCGAGGAAATCGCGCAGCAGGGGACCGACGCCGCGCGAGGTGAGAACGAGTTTGCCGTTGACGAGCCCGCCCCCGTCCGGCGCCAGCGTGCCGCTGAGTCCGGCCGAAAGCTTCCCGGTTGCCAGCGCAGCCTCTTCGATCTCGAGGCTGCCGCCGTCGACCGCCCAGGCCTGCAGACTGCCCGGCCCGGTCCATTGCCTTATATCGGCCGGCCATTCGTTGACCAGCGCCGAGGCCTTGACCTCGACCGGATCGTCGAACAGGCCGAGTTCGGCGTTTTCGATTCTGGCGAAGACCCTCAAATTCCTTTTGTCCATGCCCAATGCTCCCGCGGCGCCGAGCGCGTGCAGTTCCAGATGGCGCGCCCGCGCCATCTCGGTCACGTCGAGCACACTATCCGACAGCACCAGCCCGTCCGCCACCAGCGACGCCCGCTCGAGCGCCGTCCAGTCGAGCCGGACGCTGGCCTTAAGGCTCTCCCAGTCGAGCCGGTAGGACGCGCCGGAAAAGGCATCGGAGAGGACCGCCGGCCCCTTGGCGAAGATTTCGGTGAAGGTCGGGTTGTAGACCAGCACCGAGGCGCGCAGTTCGGCAATGTCCATCGTCACGTCGCCGCCACCGAGCCGCGTCCCGGTGCAGGTGATGTCGAAGCGGAACGGAAGGCCGGCGATGGCGAGTTCGGCGCAGCCAATCGCCGGTGCCCCGAAGGCCTGGCGCCCGATCTGGTCGCGAATCCACCACGCGCCGAAAAACCAGCCGCCGCACCACAGGGCGACGACGGTGAAAACCACGGCGAGCAGCACGGCGAATCTGTTCATGCCCGTTTCATACCAGCGCGCTCCGGGCTTTGCAGCACGGTATTGTCCGACGCCTCCGGCGCGGCGCGGACATATCGGGTCTTGCCTCGCGCCGCCGATTTGGCATCATTTCGCAACCTGTGACCGGAAATGCATGCCCATGCTCCTTCCCACCGACGGCGATACGCCACCCGTTTCATTCGTTTTCGGCTACGGATCGCTGATCTGGCGGCCGGGCTTTGTGCATGGGGGCGCCGAACCGGCGCTGCTGCGCGGCGCCCATCGCTGCCTTTGCGTCTTCTCCCACCGCTATCGCGGCACCTCGGAACGGCCAGGACTGGTCTTCGGCCTCGCCCATGGCGGCTCGTGCCGCGGCATGGCGTTCAGGATCCCGTCCTCGGACTGGGAAGAGGTGCGGGCCTATCTTTGGGACCGCGAAATGGTCACCGGCGTCTACCGTCCGTCCGTCCGCCTCGTCGAACTGTCCGGCGGCCGCTCGGTCGAGGCTCTGGTCTTTCTGGCCGATCCGGCCCATGCGCAATATGCCGGCCAGCTCGACCTCGATGCGCAAGTGCGCTTCATCCGCCAGGGTCACGGCCAGATGGGAACCAATGCCGACTACGTGCTCAACACCGCCCGGCATCTCGAGGATCTGGGCATTCCCGACCACAAGCTGCAAAGGGTGTGCAGGGCGCTCGGAGGCTGAGGCAGGCCAAGGCGCCAGGCGCCCCGATGATGAGGCTCAGCTCGCCCGCAGCAGCGATTCCGCTGGATGACCTCTCATGATGTCCCAGCCGACCATCGCCCGCCGGTCCTCGTCGGGCGGCGGCTCGATGCGGTAGACCGCGACCTCGCCGGTCATGGCGGCGCGGAAACGCGCCCGGCTCTGCGGGTCGGCGACGATGTCGGCGGCCGAGCCGCACCACAGCGCTTCCGACCCGGCAATCAGCACATGGACCGCGCGCTCGGACAACTGGAACCCGGTGCGGGATTCCGGCAGGAGGCGATAATGCCGACCGGTATGGCCAATCCACGAGAGCGCATCCGTTTGAAGTTCGGCCGTGTTGACCCGACGGTCAATATGCATGCTGAAAACCTTTCGGCTTGGGGGGCCAGCGACGCAAAGCAGAACAAATATGGAACAAACTGGAGCGGCTCGTCAAGAGAAGCCTTTCGCATACTAGATATGCCATAAAAATGGTTAACAATGTCAAAATATGGTAACAACCCAGGATACTCACAATCCGGGCACCCGGCTTGCGCCGGTCCGTGCCCTGCCCGGACCGCCCGAGAGCATGTGTTTTGAGTCCATCAAAACGTGACATGACCTAGGCGTCGGCCTGTTCCCGCAACAGGCGCAGCCGGTCCTGCATGGCGTCGCTGAGCGGTCGGGCAATGCCCTCTTTCGCCGCCATGACGGCCAGCCGGTCGGATTCCGCTTCGAGAACCGCCACCAGCCGGCGCTGCATCTCCTCGGCTCCGAGGCCCGGCGGAATCGGCTCGAGGAAACGCGCCCGCGCCGTGCCCGGCCACAGAACCAGCGCGCGCCGTCCCCAGAACAGGCCGGAATTGAGCGCCACCGGCACCACGGGCACATTGAGCGCCTCGTAAAGCCGGGACACGCCGACCTTGTAGTGCGGCGGGCTGAGCGGCGGTCGCCGCGTGCCCTCGGGAAAGATGATGATCCGGCAGCCGCGCCCGGTGGCGGCGCGCGCCGCCTCGATCATTTGCGGAACGGCCTTGCCACCGAGACTCCTGTCGATTCGAATGGTATCGAGCGCCTGCGCCGCCCAGCCGAAGAACGGAATGTCCATCAATTCGCGCTTGGCGATGAAGGCCGGCCGCCCGCTATGCGGCAACAGAGCGTAGATATCCCAGTCCGACTGATGCTTGGCAGCGATGATGCAGCCGCCCGCGGGCAGGTTTTCCTGTCCCGTGACCTCGGATCTGATGCCGACGATCCAGCGGAGCATGAAAGTGTTGGCGCGGGCCCAGTACATGGCCAGCGTCAGCCCGAGATCGAACGGCCGCCGGATCGTGATGGCCAGCAGCCCCACGAAGACGGCCAGAACCACGGTCTGGACATAGAACAGCGCGAAAAACACCAGGGACCGGACGGCTTGGATGACCATGAAACGCACTCCCGTTCGGCGCCCGGCCTGGATCAGGAACTGATCTGCTCGAGGAAGCGCCTGACCGTCAGTCGCGACGTCAGCGCCGTAAGCCCGCCGACGACCGGCACGATGATGAGGATCGCGGCGATGCCGTCAAGCCCGAGCGCGAACCGTCCGAACAGCGCCCCGAGCTGGGCCGAGGATTCGCTCGGCAAAACCGTCGAGACCACGAGGCTGGCGGCGAGGAAAAACATGAGCGCGGCAACTCCGCCGATGGCGCCGCCGGTCACGCCGATGGTCAGAAACCGCTTCTGGAATTCGCTGGCGATGAACTGGTTCGACGCGCCGATGAAGTGCAGCACGTCGACAATCTCGCGACTGGAAGCCATGGTGCCGCGCGTGGCGAACACCACGGCGAGAATGGTGGCCAAAAGGATCAGCGCCAAAACCAGAAGACCCGAGACGACAACCGTCCCGGTCATCACGTTGAGCTGCTGGCGCCAGGCGGCGTGCGTTTCGAGACTGGCGCCGGGCACGGTGGCGATGGTTCTCGACAACAGGCCGACATCGAGCGCCTGCGGTTCGGCGATCTCGACCACGACCAATTGCGGCAGCTTGAGATTGGTCAGATCGAGCCCCCTGCCGAGCCAGGGTGCGAGAAGCCCCTCAACCTCGTCCTGGCTCAGGACCCGCGCCCGCCCGATGCCTGGCACGCTTTCGGCCAGCGAGATGGCGGTCCTGACATTCGATTCGATCACCTCCCCGGCCATGGGCCGGATCTCGATCGTCACCTCCCGCCCGACATCGGCCGACCAGCCGATGGCCGATTTCTGGATAAGCACCACCGAACCGACGGTGACGCAGCTCAGGAACGTCATGATGGTGACCAGAAGCATCAGCGTCCGGCTGGCAACCGAGGTCACCGGCACGATCGGGGCCGTCCCCTGCCGGCGCTCTTTTTGTGGCGGCGCCTGAACCGTCTCAGTCATGGAACCTGACCTCGCCATCTTTCAATACCATGCGCGGCACGGCGAACTTCTTGAGAAGCGAGGTTTCGTGCGTGGCCACGACCACCGTCGTGCCCATCTTGTTGAGCTCGGCAAAAAGATGCATCAGCCGCTCGGAAAGCTCGGGATCGACATTGCCCGTCGGTTCGTCAGCGAGCAGCAGCTCGGATTTGGAGATCACCGCCCGGGCGATGGCGGCGCGCTGCTTTTCGCCGCCCGACAGCACGTCCGGCAGCGCCTCCATGCGCTGTCCGAGCCCCACCCATTCGAGCAGTTCGGTGACGTTTTCGCGATAGGCCGAATCGGGCAGGCCCTGCACACGCAGCGGCAGAGCGACGTTTTCGAACGTGGTTAGATGGTCGAGCAGGCGGAATTCCTGGAAGACGATGCCGATTCGCCGCCGGATCGCCAGGAGCCGGTCGCCGGAGAGGCCGGTGGTGTCGTCGCCGAACATGACGATGCGCCCGGCGCTCGGACGCCGCGACAGCAGCAAAAGGCGCAGCAGCGAGGTCTTGCCCGAGCCGGACGGACCGGTCAGGAAATGAAAAGAGCCCGGCGCAATACGGAAGCTGAGATTTTTCAGGACTGGCGGGCCATCGCCGTAGGAAAGGCCCACGCCCTCGAACTGGATCACACCGCTTTTCCCCGAATCACTTGCGAGCCGCAAGCTATCATATCGACCCAAGCGTTTTGAGGCGAACCGGATACCGGCTCTCTGGTTCGGAACCCTCAGGCGCAAGGACGTGCGGCTTGTCGTTCGAGAGCTGAAAATGCGCGCCGCGGGCGCCGAACCGAGCCGGTGTTTCAGGAGTGTTAAGGTTCGCGCGCAATGATCGGCGGACGACTCAGCACCTGTTGCGCGATGATCATCACCTGTCCCAACTGCCAGACCAGATATCAGGTGGCCGATCAGGCCATCGGCGCGACCGGCCGCAAGGTGATGTGTGCCAATTGCCACCGGGCCTGGAAGGCCGTGGGGCAGCCACACCAGGAGCAGGAGCCTTCGACCCCCAAGCCACGCATCGTCGCCGGCACCGACGCCCGACCGACCCCGGGAGCCGAAGCGCCCAGGAATCCCGACAAGCTCTTCGCCTCGGACAGCGAAGCTGCGCTCGACCAGGCCTTTGTCGAGGAAGCGGAGCGCCTGTCCGGCCGCGGCAATGCCGGAAAAGCCGAAATGGACTGGCCGCCATCGGACGACACGGACGAACCGGACCGGCCCGATGGATGGGACGGTGGCGGTCTCGATGCCGCGCCCCCGGTGGATAGCGACCTGTCAGGGGACGAGGAAGACGCGCTCGATCATTCGCTGTTGAGCCGGCGCGCCCGCGACCTCGCCCGGCGCCAGAAAAAGCACGCCTCGCGCCTGCCGCTCGCCCGCATCCGCCGTACGCTGCGCATGACGGCGCTCGTCTCGCTCATGGTGCTTGTCGGCATAACCTACTGGTTCCGCGTCGACATCGTTCGCGCCTATCCTGATCTCGATGCCATCTACAGCGCGGTCGGGCTGCCGGTGAACATTTTCGGGCTGGCCTTTTCCGAAGTCGAAACCTTGCGGACGCTCAAGGATGGCGACGACGTAACGATCATTTCCGCCAACATCCGGTCCGTCATCGACCATACCGTGCGCGTGCCCCCGGTGCTGGTCTCGATTCTCAACGCCGCCGGCGATCCGATCTATGAATGGACGGCGCAGGCGCCGGTCGACAACATCTCGCCCGGCGACGTCGTCGCCTTCCAGACCCAGTTGACATCGGCGCCGGACGACGCGGCGCATGTGCGCCTTGTGTTCGGCGGCGGTTCAAGCGCGCAAAGCGCCAGCGCCAAGCAGAATTTGAACTCGGGAGGTCGTTGATGGCGCGTATTCTGGTAGCCGAGGACGAGGACAACATCCGTGCTTTCGTAGCGCGGGCGCTGGCGCTCAGGGGCCATCACGTCACCGAAGCTGCCGACGGAGGTCTGGCCGCCGAGGTCCTGGCCGACAATGGCGGCGAGTTTGATCTTTTGCTGTCCGACATCCGCATGCCGGTCATGGACGGCATCGCCCTGGCTCTCGACACCGCCGTGCAATATCCCGGCCTCAAGATCCTGTTGATGACCGGTTTTGCCGACCAGCAGGAACGCGCCCATGGCCTCGAAGCCCTGATCCACGACGTCATCCCGAAGCCCTTCACCCTCGATACGCTGCTCGACAAGGTTGACGAGGCGCTCAGCGGCCGGCCGGCCGAGATCGTGCCGCTGGCTGTCAGCGGGCTGAACTAGGTCCAATCGGGCTTTGCGACACCGTCGTCATTGCGAGCGTCCGCAGGACGCGCGGCAATCCAGGAGGCGGTAGGCCCCGGCGCTTGCAGCCCTCTGGATTGCTTCGTCGCAATCACTCCTCGCAATGACGAGGATCACCTTTGTCCTGCGGCGATGGGCTTCAACCTAGAAGCCCTTTCCAGCGCGCGACCTGCGTTCTGACATTGTCCGGCGCCGTGCCGCCATAGCTCCTGCGGCTCTTCACCGAGGCCTCGACGCTTAGCACCTTGTGGACGCGCGAATCGATCCGGGCATCGACGGTCTTGAAATCCTCGATGGTCAGCCCGTCGAGCCCGCAGCCCCTGGCCTCGGCCAGCGCCACCGCGCGGCCGGTGATGTGATGCGCCTCGCGGAAGGGGATGCCGGCCTCGCGCACCAGCCAGTCGGCGAGATCGGTCGCCGTCGAAAAGCCGGCATCGGCAGAGGCCCGCATTCTGGCGCGATCGAAAACGAGATCGCCGACCATGCCCGTCATTGCGGCAAGCGACAGTTCGAGCGCGTCGAAGGCATCGAAGGTGACCTCCTTGTCCTCCTGGGTATCCTTGGCATAGGCGAGCGGCAGACCCTTCATGACCAGGATGAGGGCGTTGAGCGCCCCGACGATGCGGCCGATCTTGGCGCGCACCAGTTCGGCCGCGTCCGGATTGCGCTTTTGCGGCATGATCGAGGAGCCGGTCGAGAACCTGTCCGAAAGCCTGACGAAGCCGAACTGGGAAGACGACCAGATCACCAGCTCCTCGGCCATGCGCGACAGGTGCATGGCGCATATGCTCGCGGCGGCAAGGGTTTCGAGCACGAAATCGCGGTCCGACACGGCATCGAGCGAATTGGCCGAAGGCCGGTCGAAGCCGAGCGCCCTGGCCGTCATGTCGCGGTCGATGGGCCATGGCGTGCCGGCCAGCGCCGCCGCTCCGAGCGGGCTCTCGTTCAGGCGCCTGCGGGCGTCGGCGAAGCGCCCGGCGTCGCGCCCGAGCATTTCGACATAGGCCAGAAGATGATGGCCGAGACTGACCGGCTGGGCATTCTGCAAATGGGTGAAGCCGGGCAGGATGGTGTCCGCCTCGTCCTCGGCGCGCACAACCAGCGCCATTTGCAGCGCCGCGATGCCGGCAATGAACCGGTCGATGCCATCGCGCACGAACAGGCGGAAATCGGTCGCCACCTGGTCGTTGCGCGAGCGCGCCGTATGCAGGCGCCCGGCCGGCTCGCCGATGATCTCCTTGAGGCGCGCCTCGACATTCATGTGAATGTCCTCGAGCGCCCGCGAAAACGTGAACGTGCCCGCCTCGATTTCGCCCTTGATGGTCTCAAGACCTTTGACGATGGCGTCCTTGTCGGGAATGGTCAGGATGCCCTGTTCGGCGAGCATGGTTGCGTGGGCGATCGAGCCGGCGATATCCTGGGCATAAAGGCGCCGGTCGAAATCGATCGAGGCGTTGATCGCCTCCATGATGGCGTCGGGTCCCGAGGCGAAACGCCCGCCCCACATGCGATTGCTCATTGGTCTACTCTTTTTCAGATAGGAAGCCCGCCGTGTCCGACCAGCAAGAGCGCCCGATCCGTCCCTTGAAATGGTTCCGCCCGATGGCGCTCGGTCTCGGCGCCGCGGCGGCGCTAGGTATAGCGGCGGTCCTGTTTTTCGGCAATGCCGGCCCCAGCGGCCCCGCCACCTGCCCGGCACGACACGAGGCGGCGGCGGCCATCGACGCGGTGGCGACGGGCGAACTGGCCGCCCTGACGCCGACCGGAACGGGCCGTTCCTATGCCGATCTCGGCTTCATCGACGATACCGGAAGACCGATGACGCTCGCCGATTTTGCCGGCAGGCCGCTGCTCGTCAATTTCTGGGCGACCTGGTGCGTGCCGTGCCGCGAGGAAATGCCGGCGCTCAATGCCCTCGCCGCCGCCTATGGCGAGGACGTGTTCTCGATTGTACCGATCAATCTCGATACCGGTGGCGACGGCGTGAGCAAGGCCCAGGCGTTTTTGAGCGAGGAGGGGCTCGGCAATCTGCCGCTTTTGGCCGATCCGAGCTTTGCCGCCTTCGAGACGCTCAAGAAGAACGGCGTGGCGCTCGGTCTGCCGGCGACGCTGCTGCTCGATGCCAGCGGCTGCGAGATCGCGGTGCTGCAAGGCCCGGCCGAGTGGAATTCTGACGACGCTCACCAAGTGATCGACACTCTGAACGCCGTCGGCGGAAACAGCGGTGACGATATCTGAGTCCTGGAAAATTACGGCTCAGGCGGTCTTGTCGACCTGCGTGCCCTGGCCGGGTCGCGGCGCGCTCCTGACGGCTTCGGCCAGCATATTGGCGATGCCCAGCTCCATCTCGTGCTGCTGCTTGACCACCGACAGCGCCATGGCGTCGCGAGTCGCGCCCTGGCGGGCGGCGAGCAGCGATGTGACGATGGACAGGTCCATGCCGGGCTCCAAACCGATTCAGCATGAGCTAACCAGCAAGATGTTAACGCCCGGTTAGGAATCGACCGCCAATGCCGCAAGGGATGGCAAGCACCTTTTCATGCCTGATCGCTACAACCCCTCGATCATTGCCCGGGAACCACCATGTCCGTGCTCCTCAATCATTCCAGCCAGTGGCGTCGCGTCACCACGGTCGGCTGGGCGACGCTTGCCACGCTGGTCTGCATGGCCGGGTCGGCCATCTACGCCATCCTCTACTATCTCAACGATGCCGAGGTCACGGCCGGCCAAGCGGTGATCGCCTCGCTGATCCTGCCGGTCTTCATCGGCACGCCGATCTATTACGTCATGTTCCGCCGCATCCGCATGCTCGCCTTTCGCAACCTCAGGCTCGAAGCCAAGAACCGCCGCGACGGACTGACCAAATGCCTCAACAAGATGGCGTTTCACCGCGAGGTCCTGCGATTTCTGAGCGGCGAGCGCCGCAGCGCCGCCCTGCTGATCATCGATGCCGATCATTTCAAGCAGATCAACGACACCTATGGCCACGACATCGGCGACGAGGCGATCAAGATGATCGCCCAGAAACTGCGGGCCGCCGTCCGCCGCCGCGATCCGATCGGCCGCATCGGCGGCGAGGAATTCGCCATCCTTTTGTGCGATGCCGATCTGAAGATCGCCCAAAGCGTCGCCGAGCGCATCCGCGAGGCGGTCAACCTGTCCGATGTGCCCGGTGTGCCGACCGACGCCCGACTGTCGGTCAGCGTCGGCGGCACGGTGTTCGGGGACGGGGGCAGCTTTGCCGAGATCTTCAGGTCCGCCGACAAACGGCTCTATTCGGCCAAGGCCGACGGCCGCAATTGTGTCGTCATCGACGATTTCGTCGAAATGCGCCGCGCCGCCTGAGCGTCAGCTCCGCGCCACGCGGTGGGGGAGCATCCGCCTGACGAGGAGCCCGACCGCGACCCCGACGGCCATGCCGCCGATATGGGCCCACCAGGCAATCATCTCATCGCTGCCGGCAAGGGCGTAGAACAGCTGGATGGCGAGCCAGAGGCCGAGCATGACGATGGCCGGCACCGGGATCGGCAGGAACAGCACCACCCGCGCCAGGACAAAGACCCGCGCCCAGGGGAAAAGCACCGCATAGGCACCCATCACCCCGGCCACCGCGCCGGAGGCGCCGATCAGCGGCGCGTTCGAATCGAAATTGAACATGAGATAGGCAAGAGCCGCCAAGGCCGCACAGCCGAGATAGAACAGCGCATAGGCCCAGTGTCCGAGCGCGTCCTCGATATTGTCCCCGAAGATCCACAAGAACAGCATGTTGCTCAGAAGGTGCATCCAGTCGGCATGCAGGAAGGCATAGGTGACGAGCGTGACCTCGTCGGGCACGAAGGCGATCGGTTCGGGGAAGAGATCGCGCACCACGATCGGGATCATGCCGAAGCCGAGCACCACATGGTCGAAGGCCTGCGGCGCCAGCGACTGCTGGTACAAAAACACCAGCACCGTGACGGCGATCAATCCGTAATTCACATAGGGCGCGCGGATGTTGACGATCGGATTGCGGTCGTGCAGCGGCAAAAACATCCGGGCATCCTTTCCCACCGCGCCGGCGGCATGCTGGTCAAGCCGGCGGCGTCTCTCCGGTATGGGCGCCCGGCTTCCACAGGACATCCGCCGTACCGTTGCGGTTGGCGACGCGCGCCAGAACGAACAGCAGGTCGGAGAGGCGATTGAGATAGGTCAGAGCCGGCTTGCCGGTCTCGGGTTCGGCCCGCATCAGCCCGACCACGAGGCGCTCGGCCCGCCTGACCGCCACGCGCGCCACATGCAGGTCGGCCGACAGCACGGAACCGCCGGGCAGGATGAAGCTCGTCAAAGGCTCGAGATGCTCGTTGAAATGGTCGATCTGCGTTTCGAGCCACTTGACCTGCGTCTCGGTGATCCGTAAATGCCGGCCCTCGCCCGCCGTCGACGGCGGATTGGCGAGATCGGCGCCGAGATCGAACAGATCGTTCTGGATGCGCGACAGGGCCCAGTCGACGCGCGGCATGCCGGAGGAATGGACACGCGCCACGCCGACAAAGGCATTGATCTCGTCGACGCTGCCAAAGGCCTCGACCCGCAAATCGTCCTTGTAGCGGCGCGGCCCCGACACCAGCCCGGTGGTGCCGTCGTCGCCGGTGCGCGTGTAGATCTTGTTGAGCTTGACCATTTGTCCCCCGGTCCGGTCGTCGATACTTTCGCGGACCTAGCCTTTCGGCGCGAAAAAAGCCACCGCGATCATCAACAGGACCACGGCGATGAACTGGACGATGACGCGGGCGCGCATCAGCTTCTGGCTGACATTGCCCGGCCCGCCCCGGAACATGTTCCACAAGCCGAGGCCGAGGATGACGACCACCGCCACAAGGGCGATGACGATCAGGATGCTCAAACCTGTCTGCATGTGACTATCCTTTCCCCGACGCCGCCGGTTCCGCCCGAAACGCCGCGCCGAGCGCCTCGGAGAGGGCGTCATAAATGGCACGGATTCTGCGGCTCGTGAACAGCTCACGATGCGCCGTCAGCCAGACTTCCAGCACCGGGATCGCCAGTTGCGGCAGGAGCGCCTCCATGCCGGGCGTCTTGTCAACCATGTTCTTCTGGGCAAAACCGATGCCGAGCCCGGCCGCGACCAAGGCCCAGCCGAGGGTCTGGCTGTCGGTCCTCAGAACGAAATCGGCGCGGGATATGTCGATACCGTTGGCGCGGGCACCGGCGATGATCAGGTCCGACCGGTCGAGACCGATGAGGTCGTGCTTTTTGAGATCGTTCGGCGCCTGCGGCCGGCCACGCCGGTCGAGATAGGATTTGTGGGCGCAGCACACCAGCGGGATGTCGCAGATGCGGCGGGTGACCAGGTCGAGCTGGGTCGGGCGGAACATGCGGATGGCGATGTCGGCCTCGCGCAAAAGCAGGTTCTCGACCGAATCGGAGGGCACGATTTCAAGCGCCACGTCGGGATAGGCCGCCCTGACCGGCCTGAGCAAGCCAGGCAGGACGTGGTGCGAGAAGATGGCGCTGGCAGTGATGCGGACGCTGCCGGCCAGATCGACCGATTGTCCTTCGGCGATGGCTCGCGCCTCACCGAGCGCGCGGCGCGCCGCCCTGACCGGTTCATAGAGCTTGAGCCCGGCCTCGGTCGGCTTCAGCCCCTTGAGGGTGCGGTCGAACAGGGCGAGCCCGAGCTGTTTTTCCAGCGCCTCGACATGGCGCCCGAGCGTCGGCTGCGATAGGCCGAGCCGGCGCGCCGCGCTGGAAAGCGATCCCTCCGCGACCACCGCCTCGAAACTTCGCCACAGGGTCCAGTCCGGATCGGGCGATACCAACTCATTCATTGCTGAATATCCACTCTGCAATTGGCGGCAATACACCTTCAGTCATGAATGCACTACATCCGTCCTGTCAACTCCCGCAAGCAAGTGAGATCGCTATGGAAAAGACCGTCACCATTCTTGGCATCAACGGCCGCATCGGCCATCAGGCCGCCCGCGCCTTCCTCGCCGCCGGCTGGCAGGTCACCGGCCTCGGCCGCGCCGACCGCACCGGCCTTGCTGGCATCACCTTCATCGCCGGCGATGCCGACAGCAGCGCCGATGTCGCCCGCGCCGCCGCGCCGTCCGAGGTCGTGCTCGACGCCGTCAACCTGCCTTACGACAAATGGGACAGGGGCCGCTTCGAAATGAGCCTTTCCGCCCGACTTGCCGGTCTCGAAGGCAGTGGCAAGACGCTGCTTTATCCCGGCAACATCTACAATTACGCCGCCCAAACGCATGTGCTGACGCCCGGGACGGCGCAGCATCCGGCGCGCGACAAGGGCGAAATCCGCGTGCGGCTCGAAGGGATGATGCAAAAGGCCAGCCATCACGGCCTTAAGGTCGTCATCCTGCGCGCGCCCGATTTCTTCGGCCCCGGCGCCAAGGGCACCATGTTCGACCTCGTCATGCTGAAAAACATCGAGAAAGGCGTGCTCGCCTATCCCGGCGACCCCGGAATCGGCCATTCCTGGGCCTATCTGCCCGACCTCGCCCGCGCCTTCGTCCGTCTCGCCGAAGAGCGCCAGGGCCTCGAAAGCTTCGAGCGCTTCCACTTTGCCGGCCATTTCAAGACCGGGCACGAACTCCGCGCTTCGGCCGAACGCGGTCTCGGCCGCAAGCTCGAGCTCAGGCAGGAGAACTGGCTAGTCTACAGACTGATCGGTCTGTTCGTCCCCATCGTCCGCGAGATCGTCAAGATGAGCTATCTCTGGCAAAATCCGCACCGGCTCGAAGACCCCCGCCTCGATGCCCTGCTCGGCCCGGATTTCCTGACGCCGTTCGACGAGGCCTTGGCGAAAACGCTCAAATCCTATCTGCCGGACCAGGCGGTGGCGCGCCAACTCGTCGGCAAGGCGGCATGATGATCTACCTCATCGCCCCGCGCTAGCGGCCGCTCATCCGCTTTCCGATCGGCAAACACCTGCCGCGGACACAAAGAGCGAAAACCGCGTTTCCCTCCCCTTGATGGGGAGGGTGGCCCGGCGCAGCCGGGTCGGGTGGGGTGGGGCGACGGCAAGCAGGCGACACCACGCGAGTAATTGCCCTAGAAACCCAACTCCGCCCGTACTTCTTGCGCCGACATCCCCTCGGCGCGCCGGGCCCGCAGCGCCCGCGCCCCGTCCGATTTCGACAGCTTTCGCCCATCGGCGCCAAGGATCAGCCTGTGAAAGGTGTAGATCGGCGTCGGCAGGCCGAGCAGCATCTGCAAGAGGACGTGGATGTCGGTCGCCGCTTCCATGTCGGTGCCGCGCGTGACATGGGTTACGCCCTGAAAGGCGTCGTCGACGGTGACGGCGAGATGGTAGCTCGCCGGCGCGTCCTTGCGTTTCAAAACGATGTCGCCCCAGCGCTCGGGACGGGCATGGCGGAGCTGCGGGCGGTCGTTTGGGTTCGGCGCCGCCAGCGAATAGGTCAGCATGCCGGCGCGCCGCGCCGCCGCTTCGGTGTCGAGCCGGAACTGCATCGGCACGCCCGCCTCGTTGCGCGCCGCGATCTCGCGCGGCGTCAGGTGCCGACAGGTGCCCGGATAGAGTGGCGCGCCGTCCGGGTCGCGCTCCCTTGCGGCGCCGGCGATCTCGGCGCGCGTGCAAAAGCAAGTATAGACCAGCCCGAGCTGGTCGAGATGCCGGATCGCCGCGTCATAAGCGGGGTTCCGGGTGCTCTGGGTCAGTACCGCGCCGTCCCAGTCGAAGCCGAGCCAGGCCAGGTCGGCAATGATCGCCTCGGCGAATTCCGGTTTGCTTCGCCCCGGATCGACGTCTTCCATCCTCAGGAGCAGCCTGCCGCCGAGCCGACGCGCCCAATGCCGGGTGTAGAGCGCCGAATAGGCGTGCCCCATGTGCAAATACCCATTGGGGCTTGGCGCGAATCTGAAAACAGGCTGGGATGGCGACATGACGAACGCTGCGAATGAACGGAGGCTGACTAGCACGAAGCCGGTGCTTGCGGAAACCATCGACTCGGCCGCCATCCTCGAACGGCATCTTGCCGGCCTCGTCGCGGCCGATCCACGCCTCGCCCCGGTGCTTGCCGGAGCCGGCACCCTCAGGCCGCGACGCGAGCCGGGCGGGTTTGCCGGCATGGCCCGTATCGTCAACGCCCAGATGCTGTCGGTGCAAAGCGCCGCCGCCATCCATGCCCGCTTCCTTGCGCTGTTCGATCATCCGGACGCCGCTGCCCTTGCCGCCATCGCGGACGAGCGCCTGCGCGCCGCCGGCCTTTCCGGCGCCAAGATCGCGGCCTTGCGGCATCTTGCCGCCGCCGAAGGCGACGGCCGTCTCGACTATGCCGCCTTGCCGTCCCTGCCGGCCGAAAAGGCCATCGCGATGCTCACCGCCATTGGCGGCATCGGGCGGTGGACCGCCGAAATCTACCTCTTGTTCTGCACCGGTCATCCCGACATTCTGCCGGCAGGCGATCTCGCCCTGCGCAAGGCGGCGCAATGGGCCCTCGGACTTGCCGAGGCGCCGGGCGAGAGACAATTGCGCGCAATCGCCGAAGCCTGGTCGCCCTGGCGCGGCGCGGCGGCGCATCTGCTCTGGCGCCATTACGCGCTTTTGCGCAAACGCGAGGGAATTATCGGATGATGCTCAACCTCTCCGGCCCGATCATCCAGCCCAGGGACGGCAGGCCGGCAAGCCTGCTCGTCCTCTTGCACGGCTATGGTTCGGACGGCCAGGATCTCATCGGCCTTTCGCCGCTGTTCGCCGACCTGTTGAACAACCCGGTCATCTTCGCCCCCGACGCGCCGGAGGCCTGTCCGCTCAATCCCATGAGCTACCAGTGGTTTCCCCTCGCCGCCGCGTCCGATTTCGAAAGCCTTCACGGCATCGACGAAGCGGCCCTGACGATCCAGGTGCTTTTGGAAAGCCTTTGGGCCGAAACCGGCCTTGGCCCGGCCGAGACGCTGCTCGCCGGTTTTTCCCAGGGCGGCATGCTGTCGCTCTATTCCGGCCTCATGCGCGACGCGCCGCTTGCCGGCATCCTGTCGTTTTCCGGTGGCCTGCCGCTCGATGCCGAATTCTGGCCCGAGATCCGGTCCAGGCCGCCAATGCTGCTCGTTCATGGCGACATGGACGATGTCGTGCCGATGATGATGTCGATCGCCACCGCCGATGCGCTTGTGGCGCGCGGCCTTGCCGTCACCCGCCACATTTCGCCCGGCTGTCCGCATGCCATTGCTCCCGACAGCATCGAGGCGGCGCGGCGATTCGTTGCAGCCTGCCTGCCGCTGGCGGGCGCCGCGACGTGACAAAACCTTGCCAGCCGCTTCACAGCCCTGTCACACACACGCTAGAGTATCGCCCGCGATTTCGAGTGATTCCTCCAAGGAGAGCGTGGTGACGGTCCATGTCCCACCGGAATCCTGTCCGGCTCTGGTGCTGAACGCGGACTTTCGTCCCCTCAGCTATTATCCGTTGTCGCTCTGGTCCTGGCAGGATGCCATCAAGGCGGTGTTCCTGGATCGGGTGAACATCGTTTCCGAATACGAGACGCGGGTCCGAAGTCCGAGCTTCGAAATGAAGCTTCCCTCCGTCGTTTCGCTTCGCGAATATGTCCAGCCCGCCCGCTACCCCGCCTTCACCCGCTTCAACGTCTTCCTGCGCGACCGCTTCCAGTGCCAGTATTGCGGCGCGCACGACGATCTGACCTTTGATCACGTCCTGCCGCGCTCGCGCGGCGGCCGCACCACCTGGGAAAACGTCGTCGCCGCCTGCGCCCCGTGCAATCTGCGCAAGGGCAACCGCATGCCGCGCGACATCGGCATGATCCCGAGGCAGAGCCCATACCGCCCTTCCGTCCACGACCTGCACAATAACGGGCGGGCCTTCCCGCCCAATTATCTGCACGAGAGCTGGATGGACTACCTCTACTGGGATACCGAACTCGAGCCATAGAGCATCGTGCGCCAGGCGGGCGCCGGTTCTACGCACAAAACGATGCGGCCATAAACAGATCGTGCGGCGTGGCGATTCAATCTGAACGCATGCCGCTCCCGGTCACGGTCTGGCCGTCATGCCACGGGCGGCAAAACGCGCCAGCGCGCCACCGCCGCATCAACGAGATCGCGCGCCCCGATCACGATCGAGTCCGCCGAGCCGACCCGGATCCGTCGGGCCTGCCCCGTTTGCATGAGCGCCTGTCCCAGATCGCTGAAATGCTCCATTTCGCCCGTCGGCGGCGCCCGGTAGGTGACCCAGCGCCGCGCACCGTCGACCAGGACCGGCGCGGCTTCCTCCGCCGCCTTCCGGTCCGGCCAGGCCCGCATCTCCGCCAGATGCAGCATGGTGCAGCTGTCGAAGCCGACGCCGATGAGCAGGATGGTTGCGTTGCGTTCATAAAGCCTGGCGAGAGGCGAGTGCTCGCCGAGCGGGCTGTCCAGCCGGTGATCGCCGAGCAGGTCCGCCGCCTCAGGGCCGTTTGCCGTGAACGAGCAATTGGGATGTGCGCTGCGCTCGGTTCCCGGCCAGGTCCGAAACAGCTCGGCAATGGCGCCCATGCCGCGCGTCGGCGTCGTCGCCGGATCGTAGGCGGGCGTTTTGGACCGGATGACCTCGATCCACGCGGTCGGCACCGGCGGCGCCCGCCATCTGGCCGGATCGGACAGGTGTCCCGACTGTGCCGGCATGACCAGCGTCCCGGTCGCACCCACGGCATCGAAAAGCGCCTCGATGACGGCGACCGGACCGCCCGCCACCCAGCCGATGGCGCTGAGCGAGGCATGCACCAGCACCGTCATGCCGGCGGCGAGCCCGGCCGCCCCGAGATCGGCGCCAAGGCTTTGTCGTGTCCGCGGCGCGGGCGTTGCGGCGATGACTTCGGCTTCGCTCATGGTCTCCCGCCGCGGCGCCTCACAAAAGGATCAGACGGCAGGGCCCTTCCAGCGCCGCCACTGCCCGAAGGCCGACCAGAACAAGAGACCGGCGATGAAGGCCGAGCCGAGGGCGTTGAAGCCGGCCATCGAGATGCCGAAGATGGCGAAGGGCACCACGTCGCAGGGCACCACCTGTTCGGCGGCGCTGATATTGTCCAGATCGGAGAAGCTGAACTGGGTGTCGAGGTCGGTGCAGGACGACGGGCCGGGCCACAGATCGTATTCGATGCCGGCGTGATAGGACGCGAGCCCCACCGACACCACAAAGACCAGCGCCACGACCAGCGTCAGCCAGATGCGCGGCATGGGCGGCATCCGTTTCCACAAAACCAGAACCAGAGCCAGGATCGGCAGGCCGACATAATAGGGCCAGCGCTGCCAGTAGCACAGTTCGCAGGCCGGGATGCCGAGCAGGTATTGCGAGCCGAGCGCGCCGAGAATGCTGGCGAGCGCCACGGCGAAAGCGATGCGGGCGCGGTTGGGCGAAGCGGTGAAAAGCCACGGGAAATATTGACGCAGCAATGCGAACAGGCGGTCCATAATCCTTTTCCTACTTGATCATGCTGATGACGACAAAGCCACCGATCAGCAGCACCATGAATGCGACAAAAACAAGAGTAAGCCGCCTTTCGATGAAGGCCTTGATCGGTTCGCCGAACCAGTAGAGCAGGCCGGCGACCAGAAAAAATCTCAACCCGCGCCCGAGGATCGACACAGCAACGAATACCGGCAGCGAAAACGCCACCGTTCCCGAAAAGATTGTCAGCACCTTGTAGGGCAGCGGCGTGATCGCCCCGGCAAGAATGCCGATCCAGCCCCATTGGTCGTACCAGCCGACCAGACGCTCGAACGTGCCGTGGGCGTGGTAGACATCGAGCAGCCAACTGCCGAGTGTTTCAAAAAGGAAGGCGCCGATCGCATAGCCGAGCAGCGCCCCGAGCACCGAGGCGATCGTGCAAACGAGCGCGATCCGCCACCACGCCTGACGCTTGGCCACGACCATCGGGATCAGCATCACGTCCGGCGGAATGGGAAAGAACGAGCTTTCGACAAAGCTGATAACGGCGAGCGCCGGCAGCGCATAGCGCCCCGAGGCCAGGGACATCACCCAGTCGTAAAGTCCACGCAGCATCCTTAATCGTCCTTTTAAAATCGCCCGGCGCCCGGCCGGTTCTGTCTGGCTATCGCTTTTTTGGAAATGAAGAACCCGCAAATGTCGTGACGGCAACAAGTGGCACGGCAGGACGCGGCCGGCCGGCTGGTGCCCCCCGCCGGAGTCGAACCGGCATGCCCGAAGGCGCGGGATTTTGAGTCCCGTGCGTCTACCAATTCCGCCAGGGGGGCAGCGGCTGGAAACTGCTCGACTGAATATCGGCGCCGCGCGGGGATTGCAAATACATTGCACGGGATGGTGTTTTTTTCGCCGTCGCACATGTCGCACTGTCCGGTCGGCGCCCGGGCCTTGCGATTTTCTCCCAATCATGGACAATATCGGAAAAGGCCGTTCGACTGCCCCGGCCGATTTCCGTTTTTCCCTGTCAGGAGGATTGTATGCGCGATCTTGAGGCGCTGGTCGACGACATGACGCTCGAGGAGCAGGTCTCGCTGTTGTCCGGGCGCGATTCGTGGTCGGTGCCAGGCATCGCCCGCTTCGGTTTCGGCCCGATCAAGGTCACTGACGGCCCGAACGGCGCCCGCGGCGGCGGCTCGCTGATCGGCGGCATCACGGCGGCGGCGTTTCCCATCGGCATCGCCCTCGGCGCCACCTGGAACACGGACATCGTCGGCGAGATCGGCGCGGCGCTGGCCGACGAAGTCAGGTCCAAGGATGCGCGGGTCCTGCTCGCCCCGACCGTCAACATCCAGCGCTCGGTGACCAACGGGCGCAATTTCGAATGCTATTCGGAAGACCCGATCCTGACGGCACGGCTCGCCTCCGCGTATATTGCCGGTCTCCAGGGCAAGGGCGTCGCGGCCACGATCAAGCACTTCGCCGGCAACGAGAGCGAGATCGAGCGCACCACGGCAAGTTCCGAGATCGAGGAACGGAGCCTGCGCGAGGTCTATCTCGTCCCCTTCGAGGCGGCGGTGAAGAGCGCCGGCACCTTTGCCGTCATGTCGGCCTACAACAAGGTCAACGGCACCTATGCCGCCGAGAACCGCTGGCTTCTGACCAAGGTTCTTCGCGAGGATTGGGGCTATGACGGCATTGTCATGTCCGACTGGTTCGGCTCGCGCACCACCGCCCCAACCATCAATGCCGGCCTCGATCTCGAAATGCCCGGCCCGACGCGCGACCGTGGCCAGAAGCTGATCGACGCCGTTGCTCGTGGCGAGGTCGCACCCGAAACCGTCCGAGCGAGTGCCCTCAGAATGCTGCGCCTGTTCGCGCGAACCGGCGCCCTCGACGCCACGGCTGAACAGCCCGAACGCGCCGACGACCGGCAAGAGCATCGGGCGCTGATCCGTCGCGCCGGCGCCGACGCCATGGTGCTTTTAAAGAATAGCGGCGTGCTGCCGCTCGACCCGGCCGCCGCCGGCAAGATCGCCGTCATCGGTCCCAATGCCAGGACGGCGCGGATCATGGGCGGCGGATCCGCCCAGATCAACCCGCATTACAGCGTCAGTCCCTGGGACGGGCTCGTTGCGGTGCTCGGCGACGACCGACTGAGCTACGCGAGAGGCTGCACCAATCACCGTTTCGAGGACGTGATCAAGGCGGGCTTCAAGGCCGAGTACTTCGCCAACGAGACATTCGCCGGCGACCCGGTCCATGTCGGCGAATTTCCCGCCGCGCATGCCTTCTTCAACGACACCGTCGCCGAGGGCAAGGTCGACTGGCGGCATTTTTCGGCGCGCTTCACCGGCCGCTACCTGGCGGTGGAAACCCGCACCCACCGCGTCGGCGGCTATGCGGCCGGCTATATGAAGGTCTTCGTCGACGGCAGGCTTGCCATAGACGCCTCGGCCGGCAAATGGATCAAGGGTCGCACCTTCTTCGAGGAGGGCTGCGACGAGGTCGTCGCCGAACTCGCCCTCGAAGCAGGCCGGAGCTACGAGATCGTCATCGAGCTGACCCCCAAGCCCTATGACAATCTCATTTTCACCGCCTTTGCCGTCGGCATCGGTGCGGTGCTCGGCGACGAGGCCATTGCCGAGGCGGCGCGGATCGCCGCCGAGGCCGAGATCGCGCTGGTCTTTGTCGGACGCAGCGGCGAATGGGACACCGAAGGCAGCGACTTGAACGGCATTGCCCTTCCCGGACGGCAGGACGAACTCGTCGCCGCCGTTGCTGCGGCCAATCCGAAGACCATTGTCGTGCTGCAGACCGGCGGCCCGGTCGAAATGCCCTGGCTCGGCGCCGTCACCGGCCTTGTCGAGGCCTGGTATCCCGGCCAGGAGCTCGGCAATGCCGTCGCCGATGTCTTGACCGGCGCGGCGGAGCCCGGCGGCCGGCTGCCGCAGAGCTTCCCGGTCAAGTGGGCGGACAACCCGACCCAATCGCAGGACAGGCAAGTCTATCCCGGCCTCGACGGCAAGGTGCGCTACGAGGAAGGCGTCTTTGTCGGCTACCGCCACTACGATCGCGCCGGCATCGACCCGCTCTTCCCCTTCGGCTTCGGCCTCAGCTACACGCGCTTCGAGATGACCGGCATCGAAGTCGAAAACCTCATGGAGAGCGAAGGCGTCGTGCGCGTCCATGCCGGGTTGAGAAACACCGGCGCCCGGTCCGGCTCGACCGTCATCCAGATTTATGTCGGCGACGAGCAGGCTTCGGTGCCGCGTCCGGTCAAGGAGCTGAAGGCTTTCGTCAAGATCGTCCTCGACGCCAATGACGGATGCACCGTGAGCCTTGATCTCAGGCCACGCGATTTCGCCTTTTTCGACGTCGTGGCCCAATGCTGGCGCATCGAGGCGGGGACCTTCGAAATCCTGTGCGGCTTCTCGGCGGCCGACATCCAGGCGAGCTGGAAGATCGCGCTCGAGGCCGCGACCATCGCCGTTGGCGATCCGCTTTAGGCGCCAGACGGTCCTTCACCTCGCCCTTTTGGGAAGAGGTGACTCGGCGGCCCTATTCCGCCGCCATCCACACCTTGCCGTCGCGGGCATCGTAGTCGGTGCGCGCCTCGAGCATGTCGGCGTAATGGGCTACCGACCAGTCCCACAGGCCGTTGATCGCCGGCAGGAGCGTCTGGCCCAGTGGGGTCAGCGCATATTCGACCCGTGGCGGGATTTCCGGATACATGGTCCTGACCACCAGCCCGTCGCGTTCGAGATTCCGGAGGGTCAGCGTCAGCATGCGCTGGGAGATGCCGCCGATCTGGCGCTTGAGGCTGTTGAAGCGCACCGGCCCGTCGTTCAATTTCCCGACGACCATGACGCTCCATTTGTCGCCGATCCGGCTCAGGACGTCGCTCATGGCGGAACAATTGTTGCTGATCTGGCTGTCGTGCTCGGTCATTCGTCTCACGCGGCGCACTGGATACGGTATCGCTTCTAGCACCAGTTCCGCTTTGTGACCAGAGCACGACCGCATACATGGTATGCGCCGGTAGCTGCCCTGCAGTGCCGCCGGCGCGGGCGCTCCGTCAAGCTGCGCGATGCTCGGCGCCGAGCACGCCGACATAAAAGTCGAGCTGCGGCCCGCCGAAGCCGAGCGCCTCGCACACTGCCTTCATGAAACTGACAGGCGCCGTGCCCGCCGCCGTGATGATGCCGTCATACGACAGGGCCGGGGGCTGCGCGACGAAGCGGGCGCCGCCGCGATAGCCCTCGACCGAAGCAAGTTCCTCGGCCGAATTTCCGGTATGCGGCACGCCGTCGATGAGGCCGGTTTGGGCGAGCGCCTTGACCGCGCCGCAGATCGCCGCGACCGGCTTGCCCCTTGCCCGCATGCCGCGCATCAGCGCGACAAGATCGGCGCCGGCCGGGAGATCCCATTGCGTGCCGCCATTGACGATGAGCATGTCGATTTCGTCGGCTGACAGCGCGGCGAGCGCTGCCGCGGGGGTCACGGCAAAGCCGCCGGACGAGGTGACCGGTTTGCCGTCAGGGCTCGCGGTCACCACGTTGACGCCGTAAAAGCCGCGCAGCACCGCCGCGAGCATGGCGCTTTCCCAGTCGGTGTAGTTCTCGGTCAGGACGATCGCGATTTTGGTCATGGTTCGGTCTCCGTGTGGCTGATGGCGCGTCGATATCAGCACCTACTGTCAAATTATGGCAGCGGGTTGCATGCGCCCTGGGGAACTGGCGCCGCGTCACATTGCCCGCCGCGATGACGGCTGCTAGGAGTAGCCCGCCTGTTCGCCGTTTCCGGAGCCTTTCGCCCATGCCAGCATGGCGCCGTGCCCTTTTCGCCTTCGTTTTTGCCCTCGCTGCGCTGGCGGCCGGGGCGTCCTCTGCCATGCCGCGCCTTTTGCTCGACATGCGCTCCGGCGAGGTGCTGTTCGCCGACGAGGCGGGCCAGCCCTGGCATCCGGCTTCCCTCACCAAGCTGATGACCGCCTATGTCACCTTCGAGGCCATCGCCGCCGGACGGCTGACCCTCGACACCCCGGTGATCATCTCGGAGCGCGCCCTTGCGGAACCGCCGGCCAAGATCGGCCTGCCGGTCGATACTGCGCTGACGCTCGAGAACGCGCTTTACCTGCTCATCGTCAAGTCGGCCAACGACATCGCCGTCGCCATCGCCGAAACGGTTTCAGGCAGCGTCGAGGATTTCGTCTTCGAAATGAACGTCACGGCCAGCGCCCTGGGCATGAGCGCCAGCCATTTCACCAATCCGAATGGGCTGCACGATCCCGACCAGGTCACAACGGCGCGCGATCTCGCGGTTCTGGCGCTCAGTATCCGCATTCGCCATCCGCAATACGACGCGCTGTTCGCCACCGAATCGGTGCAGCTCGGCAAGGCCCGGCTCGACAGCAACAACAATCTTTTGACCGGCTTTGCCGGCGCCGATGGCATGAAGACCGGCTATGTCTGCTCCTCGGGGCTCAACATCGTCGCCACCGCCACCCGCCAAGGCCGCGACCTGATGGCCGTCGTGCTCGGTTCCGCCTCGGCCCGCGAGCGCGGCGAGGTCGCCGCCCAGCTTCTCCTTTCGGGGTTTTCCGGCCAGATTTCCGGCTCGGGCAGAAGTGTCGCCGCCATTGCCAATGACGGTGGCGCGCCGACCGACATGCGCCCGCTGATCTGCGGCAAGGAGGCCGGCGATTATGTCGCCTCGCGCGCCGAGGCCTATCCCTACGGTCTTGAGGGCGAGCCGAGCTTTCTGAGCGACAAAGTCGCGTCGCATGTCCATGCCGTCTCCCTGCTCGGCAGGCTGCGCAGCGTGCCCCTGCCCCGTTCCCGCCCGCTCTGGGCCCCCGAGCCGCCGCCGTCCCCGACACTCGACTTCCCCCTGCCGCGTCCCCGGCCGTTCCTCAGGGGAACCCTCTAGGGGGGCGTCTTGCTCCGGCGCCTCCTCCCCGCCGGGGAAAGGGCAATCGCATTTGGCGACGGCATGCCGTGTGGCCCCACCCTCACCCGCCCTTCGGGCCTTGGGCGCTGACCTTGCTCCGCTGGAGCAAGGTCAGCGCCCAAGTCTCCCGTCAAGGGAGAGGGGGAAGGAGCCCTAGTTTCCGCGGTTGTCTTCCTTCTCCCCTTGCGGGAGAAGGTGGCGCGAAGCGCCGGATGAGGGGAGCTGCGCAACCAAATGCGATTGCCTTGCCATCACGGGGAGGGTGAGCGAAGCCGTCAGTGGAAATTCCGGCCGCTCGGCAGCGCCGCTTCCGCTGCACGCCGCGCCCGCTCCTCGCGGGCCGCGTCCATGGCGATCCACGGATTCTGGCGCGGGCCGCGGCCCTCGTCGGCCCGGGCCTGGCCCTCGCTCCCCACCTCGGCGTCATCGCCGAGCGCCGTTATCGCCGATGTCAGGTCGGTCATCTGCCGCGCCACCAGATGCACCACCTCGCCCTCGCGCTGCACCTGGCCCCTGATGGCGACGAAACGCGCCCCGAGCACCACCCGCCGCCACACTTCGAAGGTTTTTGGCCAGACGATGATGTTGGCGATGCCGGTCTCGTCCTCGAGCGTCATGAACACGACCCCGCTCGCCGTACCCGGCCGCTGGCGCACCAGAACCAGCCCCGCCACCTCGACCACGTGACCGTGCCCCCTTTGAGCGAGCTCGGCGCAGGAAAGCGTCCCGCGCGCCCGCAATCCCGACCGCACGAAACTGACCGGATGCGCCCTCAATGACAGCCCGAGATGCCTATAGTCGTGGATCACCTCCTCGCCCGGCGGCATGGGCGGCAGGTCGGCATCCGGTTCCTTGCGGGGATCGCGTTCCGACGCGGCGGCAAAAAGCGGCAGCGTCTCGGCCCCGTCCGTGCCCTTCAATCCCTTGACGGCCCAGAGCGCGTCGCGCCGGCCGAGCCCCAGCGAGGTGAACATGTCGGCCTCGGCCAGGCGTTCGAGCACCGGGGCGCCGAGCCCGGTCCTCAGCCACAGATCCCTGACTGAATCATAGCCCCTGCCGCGCCGGGCGACGATCAGCGCCGCGTCGGTCTGCTTCAGCCCCTTGACGCGCGAGAAGCCGAGCCGCACCGCGTGATCGGCCCATATGTCGTCCGCCATTGCCTTGTACCGGTCCCACAGGTGCCCGGCCGCCCGCCGTCCCCTTTCCAGCCCGTTTTCCAGTTGCGAAAAATTGATTTCCGGTTCGCGAAATTCGACGCCGTGCTCGCCGGCGTCGCGGACGATCTGGGCCGGTGCGTAAAAGCCCATGGGCTGGGAACTGAGAAGCGCCGCCGCGAACACGTCCGGATAATGGCATTTGAGCCAGCACGAGACATAGACCAGAAGCGCAAAGCTTGCCGCGTGGCTTTCCGGAAAACCGTAATCGGCGAAGCCCTCGATCTGGCGGAAGCAGCGCTCGGCGAAATCCTGGGTGTAGCCCCGTTCGAGCATGCCCGAGACCAGCTTGTCGCGGAATGTGCCGATGGTGCCGGTGCGCCGGAAGGTCGCCATGGCCCGCCGCAACTGATCGGCCTCGCCCGGCGTGAAGCCGCCGGCGACGATGGCGATCTGCATCGCCTGTTCCTGGAAGAGGGGAATGCCGAGCGTGCGCTTCAAAACCGCATGCAGCGCCGGCCCGACCTCCTCGGGCATCTCCTTGCCCTGCCTTCGCTTCAAATAGGGATGGACCATGCCGCCCTGGATCGGCCCGGGCCGGACGATCGCCACCTCGATGACGAGGTCATAGAACTCTTTCGGCCTCAAGCGCGGCAGCATCGACATCTGCGCCCGGCTCTCGATCTGGAACACCCCGAGAGTATCGGCATGCTGGATCATCTCGTAGACGCGCGGATCCTGGTCCCTGAGGATATCGCTGAGCGTCGGCTCGAGGCCGTAATGGAGCTTCATGAACTCGAAGGCGCGGCGGATGCAGGTAAGCATGCCGAGCGCCAAGACGTCGACCTTCAATATGCCGAGCGCGTCGAGATCGTCCTTGTCCCATTCGACCGTCGTCCGGCCCTCCATCGCCGCATTGTGGATCGGGATCGAGGCATCGAGCCGGTCGCCGGTCAGAACGAAGCCCCCCACATGCTGGCTGAGATGGCGGGGAAACCCGATCAGCTCGGACACGAGCTTGAGCACCAGCTTGAGCGTCGGATCGGACCCGTCGAGCCCGAGTTCTTTAAGCCGTTCCTCTTTGATCCCCCTGGAATGCCAGCCCCAGTTGAGCCCGTTGAGCGCTCCGATCAGGTCGTCGGAAAGGCCGAACACCTTGCCGATCTCGCGGACGGCGCCGCGCGTCCGGTAGGTGACGACAGTCGCGGTCAGTGCCGCCCGGTGCCGGCCGTATTTCTCGTAAAGGTACTGGATCACCTCCTCGCGCCGCTCATGCTCGAAATCGACATCGATATCGGGCGGCTCGTCGCGCTCGGTCGAGATGAACCGCCCGAAGACGAGATTGCCGACCATGGGGTCGACCTCGGTGACCCCGAGGCAATAGCAGACCGTCGAATTGGCCGCCGAGCCGCGCCCCTGGCACAGGATCCCGCGCTCCTCGCGGGCATAGCGCACCAGGTCGTGGACGGTGAGGAAATAGGCGGCATAGCGCTTTTCGGTGATGAGGCGCAGTTCCTTGAGGGCCATGCGCCTGACCTTGAAGGGAATGCCGGAAGGATAGCGCTTTTTCGCCCCAGCCCAGGTCAGGCGTTCGAGTGTTTGCTGCGCCGTCTCGCCATTGCCCACCGTTTCCTCGGGGTAATTGTACCTCAGATCGTCGAGCGAGAAGCTTAACCTGTTGCTGAAGCATTGCGTTTCGGCGAGCGCCTGCTTGTGGTCGCGGAAAAGCCGCGCCATTTCGTCCGGTGATTTGAGATGCCGCTCGGCATTCTGTTCGAGCAGCCGCCCGGCCTCGGCAATGGTCACATGCGCGCGGATCGCGGTCAGGACATCCTGCAGGGGCCGGCGCGCCTTGTCGTGATAGAGCACGTCATTGGTTGCGAGCATCGGCACGCCGGCCATCTCCGCCAGCGCCGCCAGGGCGTTGAGTCGTGCCCGGTCGTCGCCCATGAGCCGGCAGGACGCCCCGACCCAGACCCGGCCCGGTGCCCAGGCAGCGAGCGTTTCGATCGTCGGCCGCGCCGCGAAAACCGCGTCATCGCCCGGCAGCACGATGAACAATTGCCCCTCGGCGAAATCGACCACATCATCAAGACCAAGGATGCAGTCGCCCTTTTCCGCCCGCCGGTTGCCGCGCGTCAGCAACTGGGTGAGGCGCCCATAGGCCGACCGGTCGGTCGGGTAGGCGACAATGTCCGGCGTACCGTCTGCAAAGCAGAGCCGCACCCCGACGAAATAGCCGAAATCGGGCGCCGTCTTGCCGATCTCGCGCATCATCACATGGGCACGCACCGCCCCGGCGAAGGAATTGCGGTCGCACAAGCCGAGCCCGGCAAGCCCGAGGCTCGCCGCCCGGACCACCAGCTCGTCCGGATGCGAGCCGCCGCGCAGAAAGGAGAAGTTCGAGACCGCGATGAGTTCGGTGTAGGCGGTCATTTCCATTTCTCCAACGGACCATCCGGCATCCCTTCTCCCTCCCCTTGACGGGGAGGTAGCCCGGCAAAGCCGGGCCGGGTGGGGTGGAGCCACAAGCGCCGGCGTCCGAACCCTCCACCCTCGATCCCTTCCCCTTGCGGACAGGGTTGGCGAACAGGACTTGGCCCCTTCGCCAAATCCGTCGTGAGCCTGGGTGGAGGCTTGCAACGTCAGCATGTTACGCCCCACCCCACCCGACCTGCCTTCGGCAGGCCACCCTCCCCGTCAAGGGGAGGGAGAAGACGGGCCCCCGGCACAAACCGCCTGCCATTCGGGCATGGCCCTCATGGCCTTCTTCCCTCCAATCGTGCCGGTGGCACGATTGGCCCATTCGGGACGGGTCGAAGTCACCCGAACAGCCCGTGCAAAAACCAGCGCGGCGCCTCTTTTTCCTCGTAAAGCCCTTCGCGGAACAGCCAGAAACGCCGGCCCTCGTCGTCCTCGCAGGCATAATAGTCGCGGGTCAGCCCTCCCGCGCCAGGTTGCCACCATTCGACCCCGATGCGCTCCGGGCCCGACGCCTTTTCGAAGCGATAGCCGATGCGCCGCCAGACCATGCGCGCCGGCGGCCCGTCCGGCACCTCGGCGATCACCTTGACCGGCTCGGGTGTGGGCAGGAGCCTCAAGGGTCGCGGCGCCCCGACCGAGGCCGCGGCTTCCTTCTTGTCCGGCGTGCGCGCCATGAGCGGCTCGAATCGCGCCGCCCGCTCGGGGATATGGCTGTCGAGCGGCTTCAGGCGCAGCACCGCGCCGGCGCCGAGCCGGCTCGCCATGCGGTCGTAGAGCCGGTCGAGTTCGTCCGCCTCGCCGCCGCCCAAAAAACTCGTCAGATGCGCTTCGCAAAGATCGGACACCGAACTCGCCATCAGCCGGATCATCTCGATGCCGAAGCCGGCGTCGAAATCGGCGGTGAGCCGCTCGATGCGGTTGGCGAAGAGCCGCGCGATGTGACTGGCGTCGCGCGTCGCCCGCGCCGCGTTGACGCAAAGGTGCATGACCTGGTGGTCGACGCGGAAAACCATGAGGTGAAAGGTCTGCGCCCCCGTTCCCTCGGCCTGCAGCTGTCCCGAAAGCCGATGGCTGAGATCGGTGACCGACAAGAGCACGTCCTCGATCAACCCGATCGGTTCGCCGAACTTGCGGTCGACATAGCGCTCGGGCACCGGCAGGCGGGGAACAAGCTTTTCGTCCTCGAACCCCAGCGCCTGGTCGAGGCGCTTGAGCAGCGTCCCGCCGAACCGGGCCAATAGGCCGGCCCGCTCGCGTCCATAGAGCTGGCCGATGCGTTTCAAACCCATCTGCCGCAGCGCCACGACCTGCTCGGCATCGAGCCGCAGCGCCGCGACCGGCAGCGGCGCCAGGAGGTCCGCAACATTCCCGCCTTCGGCCGCGCCAGCCGGCGCCGCATCCGCCGCAAATGCCGCGATGGCGTCGAACACACGCCCGCTGCCCTGATCGCGCGGATGGCCGAGCGGCGGCGCGGGCAGGGAGACAACGTTGGAAGCGTGGGACCCACCCCCACCCTGCCTGCCGGTATCCCTCCCCGCAAGGGGGAGGGACGGAAAGCGGCGCTCCCCTCGCCTGTAACTGGCCCGAGCGGTCGCGGCAATCGCTTCCCCTCCCCCCGGTGGGGAGGGGGTAGGGGTTGCCCCATCCTCTCGCTTGCCCGCGATCGTCCCCGGCGCGAAATGGCTAAGCGCCCAGGCGGCACCGAGGCTCGGGGCGATGGCGCCCGAGGCCGCGTAGCCGAAGCCCGTGAGCCGGCCGACCGCCAGCTCGAGCAGCGCCCCCTCGCCGCCGAACAGATGGCTGACGCCGGTGATGTCGAGCATCAGGTCGCCATAGGGGCGCTCGTCGCCGACGATCGCGACCACGGGCGAAAGATTGGCGTGCCAGTCGGCGAGCCGGGCGAACATCATGGCGAGAAAATCGTGATCGGCCTCGCGCGCCACCACATGCGGGCAGATGGCACGGGCGTCCGAAAGGCTCTGGCCCTCGTGAAGCCCGGCGGCGCGCGCCGCCCTGTCGAGGGCGCAGAGCCTGAGGGCGTTGTCGCGCTTTTCGTAGAGTATCAGCGGCCGGGCTTTTTGACCGTCGCGTTCCCGAACCGGCGAACCGGCGGCCACTTCGCCTGGGAACGCTCCAAGGCCCCTCAGATCGGGGTCATGCCGTTTGAGACAATCGGTCGGCCAGTCCGGCAGCATCAGCGCCAGATAGCGCCTTTGCGCCGCCCGTCCCGGACCGAGGCTGTCCGACGCCCGGGAGTGCTCCGTCTGCCACAAGCCCATTTTCGCTCCACCTCAAATCCCAGAAATCCTGCCCCAAAGCGTCCTGCCCGCCGCTGCCGGCGCCGTGCCGTGTCCCTTGCCTCGCCCCTTTTTCGAGCGTCACCCGGCAGCGCATCGCCCCCGGCGCCCGCGCGTCGAACGGCGTTTCGGCGCTCAAGAGGGCGGCGACGTGGAAGCGGAAGACGGCGGCGCTCGCCTCGCGGTTTGTGCCGGAACGCAAAAGCATCAGCATGGCGGAAAAGCTTTCCGCCCTGAGCGACAACCGCCGCGAGGCGGTGAAATCGAGCTTTGTGTGGCCGCGTCCGACATCGCCGATCACGGCGGCGACGTTGCAGCACCCGGCCGCCTCTTCCATGGCCCACAGCAATTCGGCGATCGTGCCGGTTCTGACCACGGCCAGGGCTTGGGGATCGAAGCCGAAGCGCAAGAGCCCCGGCCCATAGGGCAGGCCCGTCTCCTGCGCCTCGGCCCGCATCTGCAGGAACAAAACGACCGGACGTTCGGCGCTCAGGGCTCCACGCGCTTGCATCAGGGCAAAACCGAAACCGGCGCCGGCGTCGCGCGTGGTGTCGGTGAACAATTCGCTCAGCGTGCCGGCCCCGACCCGCGGCATGCCGCCCGGCAATGTGGCGACCGTCCCGGCCCGCCCGGCCTCGCCGAACCCGGCACGCTTTTCGATGCCGTTTATCGAGGCGCGCAGATCGGCGATGACCTGGCTGCGGTGAGACATCGGACCGTTATCCTTCCTGGACTCGCTGACAAGAACAAAAAGAGAACAACAATCCGTTTCAGGAGTCAAGCGTCCGCCGCCGCCTGAGCCGCGCACCGGCTTTCCGCGCGGCCCGCCGCCGCAGCGGGGCGCCGAGGCTTGCCTCGGACCGGGGTTGTGCTAAGCACGGCGCACCGCCAGAAGCCGCCCGGACCGCATCGGCCCATGAACCAGTTCCCCAGCCAAGACAAAAGCCAGCCGATCCACATCGCCCTGACCTTCGACGACAATTACTGGGCGCCGGCCTATGCCACGATGCGGTCGGTCTGCCTTGCGACCCACAGGCGCAAGGATCTCGTCTTTCACCTCTGCCACCGCACCCTGACAAAGCGGCACGTCGCCGACCTTTCGCGCATCACCGACGAATTCGGCGCCACGCTCGCCTGGTACGATCTCGACAAAGATGCCCGCTTCGCCGACATCGCCGCCCGCGCCCGCTACAACCGGCGCCTCTCCAACATCGTTTATGCGCGGCTGATGTTCGGCGAATTGCTGCCCGCGACCGTGACACGGCTGATCTATCTCGATTGCGACATGTATGTACGGGCGCCCATCGAGGAACTGGCCGAGATGGACATGGAGGGGAGTCCCGTCGCCGCGGTGCGCGACACCTATTCCTTCCAGATCATCGGCGGCCGCGACATCCGCGCCAACCAGGACCTGTTCTACCTGACCGACATGTATTTCAACGCCGGGCTTCTGGTCATCGACATGGATGCCTGGCGCCGGGAGGGCGTCCTCGCAAAATTCGAACAGGTCATGCAAGACGGCACGCTCGAGCGCATCTACTACGACCAGGATTTCCTCAATCTCGCCTTCCACGGCCGCTGGAAGCGACTCGACACCTTGTGGAACGTCATCAATCCGCGCGCCGCGCACGAGGCCTTCGATCCCAAGCTCTTGCACTACACCGACCGGCGCAAGCCGTGGAACCTTTTCTCCTTCGTCGCCTTCGCCCGCACCTATCGGCACGTCATGACCAATGACCTGTTCTACGCCTATATGCGGCACCGCCTCGGCCGGCGGCTCGGGAAACTGATCGGGTTGAAGCCTTGACCCGGTCCGGCAAAAAGCCCGGCTCCGGCCGCGGCCAGCAAACGGAGCGCGTCGCGATGAGCGCAGACCCCATCCATGTCGTCTTGTGCTTCGACGACAATTTCTGGGCGCCGGCCTATGCCGTCATGCGCTCGATCTGCATCGCCTCCAAACGCCGTCCCGACCTCAATTTCCACCTCTGCCATCCCGGCCTCGCCGCCGGTCACATCGCCGATCTCGGCAGGATCGGGGAGGAATACGGCGCATCGGTTCATTATTACGACCTGAGGGAAAACGAGGTCTTCAGGCGCGTCGGGCTCAAGGCACGCTATTCCGACCGGCTGACCCACGTCATCTATGCCCGGCTGATGGTCGACCACATCCTGCCCGGCGAGGTGAAACGGGTCATCTATCTGGATTGCGACATGTATGTGCGCCACCCGATCGAGGAAATGGCCGAACTCGACCTCAAGGGCCATCCCATCGCCGCCGTGCGCGACCCGCATTCCCACATCATCACCGCCGGCCGCGACTTGCGGCAGAATCTCGACCTGTTCGACCCGGCCGACCCCTACTTCAATTCCGGGTTCCTCGTCATCGACATGGCCGAATGGCGCAAGGCCGACGTCCTCGGCCGGCTCGAGTCGATGATCGAGGACGGCACCATGGACCGGCTCTATTACGACCAGGACGTGCTCAACCTCATCTTCAAGCACAATTGGCTGCGCCTGCCGCAAATGTGGAACCTGTTGATGCCGCGAACGCCGCACGAGGCCTTCGATCCGGCGCTTTTGCACTATACCGGCGCCAGGCGACCGTGGAATCTGGTCTCCATGGTCGCCTTCGGACGGGTTTACCGCCATGTTATGACCAATGAGCTGTTCTACCGATTCTTCTGGTTCCGCATGCGGCGGCGGATAAAGCGCTGGTTTCATTTGAAATAGCCGCACGGCAATGTGATTGCCCAAGCCCTTGTGCCGGCCCGGTGACGGGTTCATTTCGGGAGCACCGATGTTCGACGCCATTTCGAGACTGTTTGCCCAGCCACGCAGCGAAGACGACGCGCCCCCCGACGCCAAGCTTTCCGTCGCGACCCTGCTCGTGCACCTGGCCGCCGTCGACGGCGTCGTCACCGACAACGAGCGCGACACGATCACCGGCATCCTGACCGCGCATTTCGGCCTTGCCGGCGACGAGGTGAAACGGCTCGTTGCCGAGGCGACGCGCCGCGACGCCGATTCGGTCGATTTCTACAAATTCACCGCGGCGCTCTCGCGCCTCGACGAGACCGAGCGCCTCGCCATCATCCGGCTGATGTGGCAGGTGGTCTATGCCGACGGACAAAATCACGAGCTCGAGGACAACATGGTCTGGCGCGTCGCCGAACTGATCGGCATCTCGACCCGCCAGCGTACCGTCCTGCGCAAGCAAATCCGCGGCGGCGCGGGCGACTGAGCCCTGCGGCGCGAAATCGCCTTTTTGCCCGCCCGGCTTGCCCTCGGCGCCCCGGATGACTAGATATGCGCAACCACGCTCGAAAGGGGATGCCGGATGCTCTTCGGTTTGCTGAAATTCGTCGATGTCCTGCTCGACATCGTCATCTGGATCATCATCGCGCAGGTGGTGGTGAGCTGGCTTCTGGCGCTCAACATCCTCAACATGTCCAACCGCTTCGTGGCGACGATCGCGCGGGCGCTCTATCAGCTCACCGATCCGGTCCTCAAGCCGATCCGGCGGGTCATTCCCGACATGGGCGGGCTCGACCTGTCCCCGATCGTGCTGTTCCTGGCCATTCTGTTCTTCCGGCTGGTCATCCTTTATCCGCTGATGCAGTCCGCCTACGGAATGTGACCAATTCCGTTCCCTGGCGTCCGGTCGATGGCGGCGTGGCGCTGGTCGCGCGCGTCACCCCCAATGCCGGCGCCACGCGGATAGAAGGCATCGAGACCCGCGACGACGGCTCCGCCGTCTTGCGCATCCGCGTTTCGGTGCCGCCCGACAAAGGCAAGGCCAACAAGGCGGTGGTCGCCCTTCTGGCCGAGGCGCTGGGCGTTTCGAAATCCGCCATCTCGATCACCGCCGGCGAAACCGCCCGACAAAAGACCGTGCACATTGCCGGCAATGCCGAGGCAATCGGGCTGCGGCTTTCGAGGCTGTAGCCGGATGCGCCTTCGCCCGAGTATGATGCGGTGCCGCGCCCGTCGCCAATCCCTCGTTCCGAGCCGATCCCGTGTCTGAAACCCAAGCCCCGTCCTCGAGCTTTCGCGCCGGGCTCGTCATGTCCATTCCGGTGGTGCTCGGCTATTTCCCCATCGCCGTCGCCTTCGGCGTCGCCGCCACCCGCGCCGGTCTGAGCCCGGCCGAAGCGGTGATGTTCTCCGTCGTCATCTTCGCCGGCGCCGCGCAGTTTCTCGCCCTGACACTTGTCACCAGCGGCGCCCCGCTCGTCCTCACCGCGGTGACGCTGATCGTGATGAACCTCAGGCACGTCATCTACGGGCCGGTTCTTCTGGAAAAGGCCGGCAGGCATGCCGGCGCCCGCCATGCCTGGGCCTGGGCCTGGTGCCTGACCGACGAGGTCTTTGCCACAACGCTCGGCGCCCTCATGCGCGGCCGGCGCTTTTCCGAGCGCCTGGTCGGCGGCATCGGCCTTGGCGCCTATCTCGCCTGGATCGCCGGCACGGCGGTCGGAGTACTCGCCGGCGAGAGCGCTTTCGAGGCCTGGCCCGTGCTCGATGCCGCCCTCGGTTTCATGCTGCCTTCCCTGTTCCTGGCGCTGCTCCTGTCGTTTCTCGACAAAACGCAGCTTTTGACCGTCGCCGCCGCCGCCCTCGCCACCGTGCTTGGCACCTTTCTCGTCTCGCCGAGTGTCGGCATTCTCGCCGGCATGATTCTCGGCGCCGCCATAGGCGCGCTGAAAAGGGCATCGCAATGAGACCCGAACTGATCCTTCTCGCCGTCGTCGTCGGATTGTTCACCTGGACCTTCCGCTTCGTGCCGACCAGGCTGAAACTGTCCAGAACCGATGCCGACACCTTCCTGCGCCGCTTTCTTGTCGCCACCGGCCCGGCGGCCATCGCCACCCTGTTTGTCGCGTCGGTCCTGCCGCTGGCCAAGCCCGACATCGCGGAGATCGCGCCGCTCGCTCTCGGCATCCTCGCCGTGCTGGCGGCGCATCTGGTCCGTCCCTCGGTCGTTTTGTCGACCCTTGCCGGTGCCCTTGCCTACGGCTTGGCCACGCTGGCGTTCTGATGACGATGCCGAACTGCCCGACATCGATTCGCTTCGGCGAATCGCGACCTCATGGCCGGACGCACGCCCCCGATCGGCCCAAATAGCCCGCCCCTTGCTTGAGCAGATCGGCACCGGCGCCAACCATCTGGCCATAAAAGCGGCAAACCTGTTTCAAAGCGACGCATGACTGGGCATAGGCCGGGAAACAGGCTCATTATTCATTGCCCTTTTGACGCCGATTTGCCATACGTTCGCCATTTTCGGGGGACGGCGCCGACGGCTCGCTCGGCGCTTGCATTAAGTCCGGTTCCACCGGGCCCGGAGAGCACGAACCAAAAACAAGAGGCTTACCTATGGACCTTGCACTCTGGCTGATCGTCATCGCGGGAGCGCTGTCGATCGTCTATGGTGTCGTCACGACTCGGAGCCTTATGGCCGCCGATGCCGGCACTGCCCGCATGCAGGAAATCTCTGCAGCGGTGCGCGAAGGCGCTCAGGCCTATCTGAGGCGTCAGTACACCACCATCGCCATCGTTGGCGTTGTCATCTTCATCGTCGCCTTCTGGCTTTTGGGCGTCTATGCCGCCATCGGCTTCCTGATCGGCGCCCTGCTCAGCGGCGGCACCGGCTTCATCGGCATGAACCTTTCCGTGCGCGCCAATGTACGCGTCGCCCAGGCCGCTACCAAATCGCTTGCCGGCGGGCTCGATCTCGCCTTCAAGTCGGGCGCGGTCACCGGGCTTCTCGTTGCCGGCCTCGGCCTTCTCGGCGTCACCATCTACTTCATGGTCCTTACTCTCGGCCTCGGCTTCGAGCCGACGAGCCGCACCGTGGTCAACGCCCTGGTGGCGCTCGGCTTCGGCGCCTCGCTCATTTCCATCTTCGCCCGTCTCGGCGGCGGCATCTTCACCAAGGGTGCCGATGTCGGCGGCGACATGGTCGGCAAGGTCGAAGCGGGCATCCCCGAAGACGATCCGCGCAATCCCGCGACGATAGCCGACAACGTCGGCGACAATGTCGGCGACTGCGCCGGCATGGCCGCCGACCTCTTCGAGACCTATGTGGTGACCGTGGTCGCCACCATGGTCCTGGCCGCCATCGTTCTGCCCGTCGAGCTCAGGCTCGCCGGCATGGTCCTGCCGCTCGCCATCGGCGGCGCCTGCGTGGCAACCTCGATCGCCGGCACCTATTTCGTCAAGCTCGGCGCATCCGGCAACATCATGGGCGCGCTCTACAAGGGCGTGATCGCGACCGGCGTCCTCTCGCTGATCGTATTGCTTCCCGTGATCTGGCTGGTCTTCGGCGACCTCAACCTGTCCATCACCGCCGCCGGCGCGACCTTCACCCCGCTGTCGCTGTTCTGGTGCGGCGTCGTCGGTCTGGTCATCACCACGCTGATCGTGATCATCACCGAATACTACACCGGCTCCAACAAGCGCCCGGTCAACTCGATCGCCGAGGCCTCGATCACCGGCCACGGCACCAACGTCATCCAGGGTCTGGCCGTCTCGCTCGAATCGACCGCCCTGCCGGCCCTCGTCATCATCGCCGGCATCATCGTCACCTACATCCTGGCCGGCCTGTTCGGCATCGCCGTTGCCGTGACCACTATGCTGGCCATCGCCGGCATGATCGTCGCGCTCGACGCCTTCGGCCCGGTGACCGACAATGCCGGCGGCATCGCCGAAATGGCCGGTCTCGAAAAGGACGTGCGCAAGAACACCGACGCGCTCGACGCGGTGGGGAACACCACCAAGGCCGTGACCAAGGGCTATGCCATCGGTTCGGCGGGCTTGGGCGCCCTGGTGCTGTTCGCCGCCTATACCCAGGACCTGCACGAGTACTTCCCGCTGCTCAATGTCGATTTCAGCCTATCCAATCCCTATGTCGTGGTCGGGCTGATCTTTGGCGGCCTGTTGCCGTTCCTGTTCGGCGGCATCGCCATGACCGCCGTCGGTCGTGCCGCCCAGGCGGTGGTGATCGAGGTCCGTCGCCAATTCAAGGAAAAGCCGGGCATCATGGCCGGCACGGAAAAGCCGGATTACGGCCGTGCCGTCGACATGCTGACCAAGGCCGCGATCCGCGAGATGATCGTGCCCTCGCTCTTGCCGGTCCTTTCCCCCATCGTGATCTATTTCGTGATCACCTGGATCGCCGGCCAGGCCCAGGGCTTCTCGGCTCTCGGCGCCATGCTGATGGGCGTGATCGTCACGGGCCTGTTCGTCGCCATCTCGATGACGGCGGGCGGCGGTGCCTGGGACAATGCCAAGAAGTCCTTCGAGGACGGCTTCACCGACAAGTCCGGCCAGGTCCACTTCAAGGGTTCGGATGCCCACAAGGCCTCCGTCACCGGCGACACCGTCGGCGACCCCTACAAGGACACCGCCGGCCCGGCCGTCAACCCGCTGATCAAGATCACCAACATCATGGCGCTCTTGCTCCTCGCGGTCATGGCGGGCGGCGCGGTCTAGTCGCTCCCGTCTCCCTCCCCCTCGTGGGGAGGGTGGCCCGGCAAAGCCGGGTCGGGTGGGGGCACTTCGCCACCTGAGATAGAAAAAGGCCCGGGAGATATCCCGGGCCTTTTTTCTTACCCGCCGCTCACTTGCAGGGGGCAAGCCCGAGCCTGTCGCGCTCCCTGTCGGAGACGGGATCCCCGACCCGGTAGCGGAAGGATATGACCGAGGCGAGGTCGGCCCCGAGCGCGCACTCATATTCGAGCCGGTACCATTGCGTTCCGCTCAGCACCACCGCGCCCAGAGCAACCACCGCGTCACCCGTGATCTGCGGTTCGGCAAAGGCATAGGAGATGACGCATTCGGGAGACCAGTCGGGCTCGCGCGCCTTGATCTGCTCCATCGCCTCGATGCCGCAGACCTGCTCGCGCCGCAGCGAAGCTTCAATCTGGTCCAGCATTGCCCGCGCCTCTATATTGCGCGGATCGGCAAGGGCGGTGCCCGCCATGAGAGTTGCGGCTTCGATCATGCCCGGCTCGGCTTTTGGTGGGGCCGGTTCGATCGTGTCGGTCTGTTTTGCCGCCTCGGCGATCTGGGCCACGGCTGGCACCGGCGCCGGTGCTTTTGCCGCGACAGGCGGGGGCGCAACGAGTTCGACCATCACCACCTGCTCCACGGCCTCGGTCAGCGGGGCAGGG
>Ga0180009_10000284_pt1 | contig 72386 bp, 63 predicted proteins | sample OS_PC_MetaG_FD_123537 | JGI IMG/M metagenome (GOLD analysis project Ga0180009, IMG submission 123537) | Groundwater microbial communities from the Aspo Hard Rock Laboratory (HRL) deep subsurface site, Sweden - OS_PC_MetaG | ecosystem: Environmental > Aquatic > Deep subsurface > Groundwater... | reverse complement strand
GAAACGGCCACGGTCATCCATAGTCCTTTGAGGAAAAAGGGAAATATCTCGATCAGCCGTTGGAAATAGAAAGTGATCATGGCTTAATAGGCCTCACGAAATATCAGCTTTTTCTGTGATCGATCCGCCAGTATTTTAAGACAGAAATAGATGCACAGATAGAAGAAGGCCACGGTGAAAAACGCCTCGGTGGGCATGAACCGTTCCGACGTGAGTACCTGGCCGCACCGTGTTAGTTCCATCACCGAGATCAGCGACAGCAGAGCCGAATCCTTGACCAGCACTATGGACTGGCCCAGCAGGGGCGGGACGGTCACGCCCAGGGCCTGGGGCAGAACGATAAAGCGCATCCGCTGGAAATAGCTGAGTCCGGAGGAGATGCCCGCTTCAATCTGGCCGGTATCAACAGAAGTGATACCGGCCCTGACAATCTCGGCGATATAGGCCCCACTATTAAGCATCAAGGCTATAATGCCGGTCTGAAGTTCAGGTACCCGAATACCCAATGTAGGCAAGCCGAAATAAAAGAAGTATATTTGTACCAAAAGTGGGGTCGATCGGATAGATTCGATGTAGAAGATGGATACGCCGCGCAATAGCTTCCATGGCGAAAGGCGGCAGGCGCAAGCGACGATTCCCACAATCAAAGCCAAAAAAATAGAAACAATCGATATCAGGAAAGTGTTGCGAAGGCCCTGAAGGAAGAAGGGCATATACTCCCAGATGATTCTGAGATTGAAATCTTCAAGCATTCTTTAATCATTCCTGATTGGTGTGGTGTGAGAGCGGGGGTCTTGTCGAATCCCCGTTCCCTATCTTTTTGCTGATATTGTCAGCCGGAGTCGTCAACACCGATTAGTGCTCTTTTTTCCAGTCAGTGGACTCCATCCAGTACGCGATGTTGGCCTGATATGTCCCATCTGCGCGGATGGTTTGGAAGTACAGGTTGATCCACTGCCAGAGGTTGACCGAATCTTGACGAACGGCAAAGGCCAGAGGATCTTTCCCCTTGCCCAGGCGCTTGTCTAACAAACGGATCGAGTTGGGTGGGAAGTCCGGCAAAACGGTCAGTACGGCCAGGTCATCATTGACCCCGGCGTCTACGTGTCCGGCCAGAAGGGCCTGAACTATCATCCGGCCGCCTCCCTTATAAGATTTGATATTGGCCTTGGAAAGGTATTTCTTGGCGATGGTTTCACCGGTGGACCCGAGCAGCACACCCACGGTCACGCTGGGTTTGTTTACATCTTCCAGTGTCTGGTAGGACGCGCCTGTCTTGGTAAATATGCAGGGTTGGACGTAATACCAGGGATCACAGAAGGTTATTTTGAGGGCGCGTTTCAGTGTGGGGGTCATGTCCGCGGCCAGAATATCTGCCTTGCCAGAGAGCAGGGCCGGAATGAGGCCGTCCCAGTCAAAATCCAGAATTTTCATCTTAACACCCATCCGTTTGGCCATCTCCCGGGCGAACTCGACCATGGAACCCGTGTGGTTACCGTTTTTGTCCACAAAAGCATAGGGCGCCGCCCCAGACTGGACTGCTACCCGCAGCTCACCCCTTTTGACGATTTCATCCAGCGTTCCAGCCATTGCTGTGCCGACCATCCCCAGGGTCATCGCCAGAGCCAACAGTACAAACATTAACCTTTTCATTTTCATACTTTCCTCCTTTCTTATCTTTGTGGTTTGAAGTAGACACTTATTGGCACAATTGCCTCTAAGCTAAAACCTCTTGGTTCTCTTCAATAATGATGCCCCTTTCGGCCAATCGATCCATAAACGGTTGATAGGGCACATGGACTGCAGGCGCAAGGACACCCTTTTCAGTTATTTCGCCCCCGGCGATCATCTGGGCAACGATACTTGCCGGAAATCCGACCCCTTTACTCATAGCCATCAAACCGGTGTCCAGATCACGCTCGATTAGCAGACGCGACGTCAGACTAAGTTTCTTTCCTTCCACAACCCCTTCAAAAATGTTCAACATGGCCACCAGGTCTTTTTCATTTTTCTTATATTGAAGCTGAGGGCCCATTAATTTATCCAGAAACTGATGTGGAGATATTTCACATGGCAGGCCTGGGACTGGTTTTTCACCTAAAAACCCCAATTGCTTTAGTGGATGCCAGAACGAGCTCCATCCCGGCCAGCGTAAAGAATAGCGTCCGGTCTCTTTGATGGTTTTTGTCACACCGAGTAAATCTGTATAGAAGACGGCATCACCGTTAGGAATGGCCTCCAGTTGACCTAACCCTGGAAAGTCGATGAAATGGATGAATTCGGTATCATGCTGGCTGGCGCCCGGGATGACCACCTGCCGGCCATCTATTATTGCCCGTGAATCCCGGTTGGTGGAACTCAACACCCCCTCCCAGGTCCAGGACACTTTATAATTGATCGGATTGTCGCATGCGGACTTTTCAGGGAAGCCGCCGCAGTAGGATTTGATGACGTGAAGCTCGTCAAACCGCCGTCCGGCCTCGCCGTAAATGATCAAATCAATTCCGGGATCAAGCCCACATTCGGGCATTATTGACACCCCGGCTTTTTTGGCTTGAGCTCCCAGATTTGAAATAGATCCGGCATAATTGGTATTGACCACACCAACCCCGGTTTTGATGGCTGCCTGACAAACATTCGGAGTGAATTGGCGTGGTAAAAGGTCGATAGCCACATCTACTCGGCTGAAAAGGTCAACCAGATTGTCCAGGTCGGCGGCGTCCAGCAATACTGGCTGAACTTTGGACATATCGGAAAAATCCTTAATAAAATCCAGCGCATCCAGCCTGGCGTCTGCGCAAATAACTTCCTTGACCTCCTTACTTCTAACCAGGTCATATACAGCGGTTCGGCCCTGAATTCCGCATCCTCCTAAAACTAATATCCTCACAGTCAGCCCCGTCCTTTATCTGATAAGAAATGTTTCTGAAAGACTGAAAATTCCAACATATGCAGTTTGTCTTTTAATACACAATGTATTGAACCCCTTTCGTCATGTCAAGATTTTTTATAAGAGTAAATTTACATCATTTTTGTCTGATTAGCCCTGTTGTCTCTGGTGAATAACGCCTATGATTTTATGCTTTATTCACAACCAGGATTATGTAATAAAAAAACTATACCGAGAAAACAAGAATAGACGTTCCTGGAGCCGAAGGATATACTACGCCCAGACAAATAAACGCAAACCGTGATGGCCCCCCGCAGCCTGGTTTATTTTTGGGCCTATTGCGAGCATTATGGGCTATCTTTGTAGGTTGGCTTGAGCGGCAAAAGGATAGTGGGTTTCGGTGTTTTAACATGCTTTTGCTGACTTCCCATGACATACAAAATATGCGGAATTAACGAAACCCAACTGATTGAAACCTCTCAACCCACACTACAGGATCAAAAAAATCGCAGAAATCAATCTAAAGCGTTTTCTGAATCAAGTGCTCCCATGGGCAAACCTGTTTACATATTTTGGTTAGTAATCCTTGGGCCGGTTTTTTACCTGAGATGGGACATCAAAAGTCTCTGTTAACGAATGGATGGCAGTATCAAGGTACTGGCCTTCCACCACACAGGACACACTTGAAATAGAGGTGCTGATGGCAAGGGAATTGATTCCCACCGAGGCAATAGAGAAGAACATCATACTGTGTATGTGGGGTTTTTCACGCAAGTGAGGTCCGAAGACTGTAATTACTGCTACATCCGGGGTGTAAGAGACTGCTTTGGCATCAATAGTAGGCTTTACTTCTTCCATTACTGCCAGGGCGTGATCCAAGTCCTTTTGATCAATGACGAGAGAGAAATTGCCGCAGTCGTCAAGATCAAAACTCTCAACCAGAAATTCGATGTTGATACCATTTTTTCCCATGGCTCCCAAAACGGTGGCTGCAACGCTGGCATGATCCGGCACTGACATGATTTTCACCAGTGCACGTCCATCGCTTTTTATTATTCCACCGATTTTTATCTTATCCAAATTCCTCGCTCCAATCAATCGAGATTAATCTGGTGTAAGTGAAGCCCCCTGTCACGAAGGCTGGGGAGCTTAACTCAAATCTCTCGATAATAATGGAATCTCATGTACAGTTACTGTTAATCCCAACTTCTTCTGTCTTCAATTTTTTTATGGTGATCGGGAATAGTGCCTCGAGGAACGATCTGGGCGACGCCCTTTATTGTCAACATATCCTTTATGTCCCGTTCAATTCTGCCTTTAAGAATATCGGGTTGCGCGATCTCCTCTTTCAATTCTACCACAAAGGTCATGACATCTTTGTGGTTTTCTCGAGTAACCACTACTTGATACTTAAAGACATCCGGGTAGCGGGAAATGACTTCATCTGCCTGCCAGGGATGAATAAAGGTGCCTCTCACCTTGGTGGCCTGATCAATTCTCCCTATAATTTTTTTGAACATAGGGCCGGTTCTGCCGCAGGGACATGCTTCCCGGGCTAACATGGAGAGGTCACCAGTGGCCATCCGGATCATGGGATAGGAGGCGCTGAAATTGGTTGCGACGATTTCGCCTGTAGCCCCGTGTTCTACTTGCCTTCCGGTGTTAGGGTCTACGACTTCCACCAGGATGTTATCAGGTACATGAAGGCCGGTCATGAAATGGCATTCATAACCGATACAACCCAGAAATACGGTTCCGTAAGCCTGACGTATGGTCATCTCAAGCCTATCCTCTAAGCGGGAGCGCAGGGATTCGGGGAGCATTTCTGCACTCACAAGGCCGGTCTCAAGAAAAATATCCTTCTTCAGATCCATACCCATGTCCTCAGCACGCTGGGTAAGGGTCATGAGAAAACTAGGGGTGCCCATGAATCCATTGACCTTCAGCTTTTGCATGATCTTGGCCTGCGCCAGCGTGTTGCCCACACCCGTAGGGATGACTGTAGCACCGATCATCTTCACACACTCATCCAGCATGAAGGCAAAAGGCCACATGTGATAATTGAAGGTGTTGATGATTCGATCTCCCTCTTTAATACCTGATCCACAGAGCGCTTCGGCCCACGAGGTATCTCGATATTCCCAGTCTCCAGGTTGCCAGATGACTCCCGGGTTGATGTAGATTCGTCTGACCCTGCCGGCATCAGTGGTTTCGAATCCTCCAAAAGGAAAATCTCTTTTCTGGCGCGCTACCAGATCGCTCATACGAAGGATGGGAAGCTTTTCCAGATCCTCTATGCCCTTGACGTCAGATAATCCTATGCCGGCAGAGTCAAAGATTTCCTTATATGCCTTCGAGTGCTGATAGGCATTCTGAAAGGTTTCCAGGAACCTTTTGTTCAGATCCGCCTTTCGTTTCTCCCAATCCATGGTTTCGCGAATCCTATTAAAAAACCTGAGCTTTTCTCCTGAATTGTCCATTTTACACCTATAATTAAACGTCTCGGAATTCCTGCAACTTATTGAAATTATAGATATTTACAGAGGCTTGGTAGTTTTGCCTCACACATGGAATATTGGAGTGATGGAATATTGGAATGTTAGCTTTTATAAGGAGGGTTCCCATATATGATACTTTTTACTTCCTTGTCAAGGGGGGTGTTATCAATATTCCATTACACCATTTTCCCAGAACCCATTATTCCATCATTCCATTATTCCAATCCCGCCTTGGCGGGATGAGTGAAGCGAACTAACTTGAGTGACTGGTTTTCGCTGGCTGGGTTTAAACCCATTCGCCATTTCTTCAAATCTATCGAGGCCCCCACAACTTACCTGTTTCAATGAACATATAAGGGTGATCGGTTTCTGTTTTCAAATGAAGATAGAAAGTAGATTTTATAGTCTTAGGCCGGCTGGCGCGGCCGGGGCGGGAGGATGAATACCTTACGTAACCCCTCTTTCAACGAGATTGCTTCCTCTGGGCAGAATCTCGCGCAGATTCCGCACCCAAAGCAAGCGCTCTCGTCGCGTTCAGCCAATTCATTGTCGTTTAACCTTATTGCCTCGGTGGGGCACCGATCCTCGCACGTGCCGCATCCTGTGCAGCCCGCTCGTATTTTTGGCCCAGTGAGCTTTCAGACATAATCTCTTTATCTCCCTTTGAAACAGGATATTTAGGAAAATAAGTCTTTTTTTTGATGCTTGGGTGTATTCTAAACGATTCGGGTATTGATTGCAAGTTATAGCATTGGCTTTTTGGACCTCTCAATTCGTTGTTAGGATTCAGGCGTATCTTTATGTGATTTCGATTTTTCTCTTATACAAAGGTTTGACCTTTGAACAATTTTTCGTAACGGGCATAGCTCTCAAGCAAACGTTCTCCTAACATGCCTGCAAGGCTTTCCCTCCTTCTCATTCTAACCACAACGTGAGCAGGAAAGATTCGCTCTAAATTCCAAATACTATCCATCCCTGAAAGTTAGTCCACTGGTTAGCGATTGAGGGCAATTGAGATAATCGATGATTTTAAGAAATGAAAGTATTTGGGCCCCCAACAGAATACCACAGCCCTGTCAGGAGAAAAGTAGGCACATTTTGATATGTTTCTCCATGGGGGGTAACCTCCTGAATAGAGCTTGACTGGCTGAAGTGAAATACTCATTTAATGCAATGCCAAAAAGGTCTTTAAGTCAAGAAAAATCGTTTTTGAGAATCGCTTTTTCGAGCCACCCGCATGATTCCCAAGACCTCGAAGTGACGCATTAAAGCGTATTAACGGAGAGGCGGTGTGGGAGTATAAGGCTTTAAGTTGGAACAAATTGGTCTTGACTTTCCCATTGGTTTTCAACAGACTATCCAACCATTCTTACTGCTATGCAGAAATAAGGCGGGAATTGAGAGGTAATCAGTATGTCAGAAAACGACTGGCACGAGACAAAAATCCGAGTGCGGTATAAAGATACGGATCGCATGGGCGTTGTATACTATGGAAATTACCTCACTTACTTCGAAATCGGCCGCGCCGAGTTGATGCGTGACCTCGGCTTTCCTTATTCAGCTTTTGAGTCTGACGGGTACAGCCTGGTGGTAACCGAGGCCAATGCCAAGTACCACTCAAATGTGGGATATGACACGCTCGTTACAGTAAGGACCAAAATCAGTGATTTGAGGCTTGTTCGTGCGAGCTTTAAATATGAAATAGTTGACGAACAATATGTCCTGCTCGTCAGCGGCTATACTGTGCATGCCTGCATAAACTCCAATTCCAAACCCATGAGAATTCCGCCTGAGCTGAGGAAAATCATGGAGGAAAATCTTAAATCGTGAGCAAAAAAAGATAATTCAAATTAGGAGAAAAAACAGTGAAGTCGAATTGCGAACGGTGCAAAATGCGGAATCGCGCTGAAAGAAAACCCAATTCCCTGCTGGCCAGGATTTGGAGGTGGCACACTAAGTGGTGTCCGGGATGGAAAGCTTATCAGAGGGAATTGGCAGAAATCGAAAAAATGAATGCTTCTTAACTCTTCACTCAAACTGACAGGAGGACAGCTTTGCTGCCCGCCCTTAGCTTAGTTCGAAAGGAGGAAATTTGTATGAAAAGGTATGGGGATTTTATCACCTCGGAGGAAGACCTGCTCTTATTGACAACTATCCGAAAATACATTGACAAGGAGGTTATGCCCGTCCGCATGCAGATGGACGAAGACTATGCTGTCTTTGAGAAGGCTTATGGGGGGCTGGTAAAGCTTGGCATTCAGAAAAGGGGTTTCGCCCCAAGATATGGTGGCCTGGGGATAAGGTCAGTACCTACAGTCTGTGCCCTGACTGAGGAGATATCCCGAGGGGATAGTGGTCTTTCTCTTCATGCCCTCATAATACCATGGTCTATGGCTGCGGCTATGGGGGCGCGCAACACGGCAGTTATGGACAAGTTCATTCCCATGTTCTGTGAAGACACGCCCCGGTGCGGCTGTCTGGCAATTACCGAGCCTGCAGGGGGCTGTAATATTGAAGACGCGGCCGAGCATGGCCTTACAATCCGCACCACTGCCAAACTGGAGGGCGATGAATGGGTCATTAATGGCGAGAAAATGTGGCCCAGCGGAGCCAGCGTCGCCGACATCTATTGTGTCGTCTGCACAACCGATCCCAAACTCAAGGAAGAGGGCCTTGCGCTTATCTATGTTCCCAGGGACACTCCGGGGCTTTCATTCGGAAAACCGGAAGACAAAATGGGCATGAAGGTTACGGATGTGAATGCGGCCATTTACTTTGACAATGTGCGGGTACCCAGGGAATACAGGGCAGGGGGGCCGGGCATTGACTGGCAGCTTTTCAGAAATAACATCAGTTGGGGGCGGCTCTCAAGTGCGCCGATGGCATTGGGGAATGCCCAGGCCGTTTTGGAAATTGTTACGGAATATGCCAGTACAAGGTCCTACGGGGGAAAATCGGTTAGAAGACACTCACTTCAAGCGGCAATGATTGCTGATATGGCCATTGGCATTGAGTCAGCCCGTGCTTATTATCTTTCTGTGGCGGCCATGTTCAATAACCGGAAGAAGTTCGGGAACCCTGCCGACGACTTCCTTATGGCCCGAGCCAGTGCAGCCAAAGTGTATGCCTGCGATGTAACGGAGATGGTATGTAGCAGGGCCATGGAACTTATGGGTTCATATGGCTATGTCCGGGAATATCATGTGGAGAAATATTTGCGGGACAGTAAGATTATCCAGTTGTGGCTGGGTGGGGGGCAACTGGGTCGTCTGGATGTGGTTCAAGGCTACTATCCCTATGTAGCGGCGTGAAATCAAGTTAGTTCGCTTCGCTCATCCCCGCTGAAACAGCGGGGAGAATGTTGGAAGACTGGAATGATGGGAAATATTGCATAGGGCAAAGAGCATGGGGCAAAGAGAAAAAACTTCATGCGCTATGCTCTTAGCGTATTTTAATTCCATTAAGAATGAGCAATGTTTGTGGCTGTAGCCGTACCTGTCTCCTTTTTTGAATTCCAGGGCGCAAATTTCATGAGAAGCATCATCCCCGGGATGGCAATAAGTGTGCACGAAATAAAGAAGACTTCCCAGCCAAGGTATTTGGCAATAAAGCCGGTGGGTGCTGAGGCCATTACCCTGGGGATGCCCATAAGGCTGGTTAGAAGGGCGTATTGCGTGGCGGTAAATTTCTTGTTTGTGATACTGGCCATGAATGCGACATAGGCAGCGGTACCCATTCCGCTGCTTAGATTTTCAAAGGCAATCACTCCGGACAGAACAGGAACACTGTGGCCGATGCGAGCCAGAACGGCAAAGCAAGCAGTGGACGCGGCCTGGAGGAAACCGAAGATCCAAAGGGAGCGATTGATTCCCAGGCGAAGCATTATCACCCCGCCAATCAGACTGCCAGCTATGGTGGCCCAGAACCCGAAAAGCTTGACCACAGCCCCGATTTCCGTTTTTGAGAACCCGATATCAAGATAAAATGGCATGGTCATGGCGCTCGCCATGGTGTCACCAATTTTGTAAAGCAGGATGAAGGCCAGGATCCAAAGGGCCCCATTCCGGCTGAAGTACTCAACGAGCGGATCAAGGACAGCCTCTTTCATGGATTCAGGTATTTTTTCGGTAATCGCAGGCTCGTGAGCAAGAAGCGTTGTGATAACACCGGGCAGCATACAGGCTGCCATGATCAGGTAGACCAGAGAGAATGGCATTTGGTCTGCCATAATCAGGCCCCCGCCGGAAGCCAGCAGCATTCCCACCCGATATCCGTTGATATAAAGAGAAGAGGCAAGACCCAACTGTTCATCAGGAAAATCTTCCCTTCGATAGGCATCCACCACAATATCCTGGGAGGCACTGAAGAAGGTCACTAAAAACGCAGCAAAGGCTACCATCCATGGACTGTTAGCCGGATCAGTGAAGCCCAGACCTGCAATTGAAAAAATCAAGGCCACCTGGGCTATCAGCAGCCACCCCCTTCTCCGGCCCAGAAAAGGCAGGGTGAAACGGTCCATAATAGGGGCCCAGATGAACTTTAAAGTGTAGGGGAGTCCCACCAGGGCCATCATTCCAATTACAGTCAGGTCTACACCTTCTTCTTTCATCCAGGCCTGTAATAAAGAAATGGTCAAAAGAAGTGGCAATCCACAGGAAAAACCCATGAGAAGGGCCACCAGCATGCGAGCACTGCAGATTACCTTAAGTATGGGCTTCTGATTATCAGCCATTGGTTTCCTAACCCTTGGCGCCTTTGCCTTGAGTGGTGGAATGAAAATGGGACTTGTACATAGATACTGGGTGTTTGAGACTCTTCATACCTTTTCTTATCCATGCGATCAAATAAATTATAAGACTGTGCTGACAGATTGATTTGTTTGTTCCGTTTTGCTATGGTTGGTGTGCCCATGACATAGGGTAGTTTTAATATAATTGCAGAATGGAATAATTCAAAAATACTGCTATTAAAGTTGCAGCCTGAATGATGAGGTCAGAATGAAGATATTGCATAACAACAAAAGGCTTAGGGTGAGCCGGAATGATCCATGTCCATGTGGAAGTGGTCTTAAATATAAGAAGTGCTGCCTTGGCAAGAAGGAGGCCGCGTTTCTCGGTAATCTGAAGGAAACGTATTTTAAAAATCACGGGATTCGTTTGAAAGAACCATCAGATATCGAAGGTATCCGAAAGGCCGGGCTGGTGGCTCTGTCAACCCTCGATCTGGTGGAGAGAAAAATAAAGCCGGGAATGACCACCGATGAGATTAACACCCTGGTACATGAATTCACCATCAGGTGCGGTGCCACCTCTGCGCCCTTGAACTATCGGGGATTTCCAAAGAGTGTTTGTGTTTCCATCAATGAAGTGATCTGTCACGGTATACCTGGCGACAGTGTCCTGAAGGATGGGGATATCGCGAACGTGGATGTGACGCCCATTTTAGACGGATATTATGCCGATACCAGCAAGACTTTTTTTGTGGGAGCACCGGGCCCTGATGCTCAAAAGATTGTGAGGGTGGCCCGGGAGAGCCTGCGGGTGGGCATGGAACAGGTGCGACCCGGAAATACTGTTGGGGATATAGGCTGGGCCGTTCAGAGGTACGTGGAAGGAGAAGGCTGCTCGGTTGTCAGGGAATTTGTTGGTCACGGCGTAGGATTGGGATTCCATGAGCCGCCTCAGGTTGCCCATTACGGTCAAAAAGGGCAGGGGATTGCGCTTGTGCCGGGCATGGTTTTCACGATTGAACCAATGATTAATCTGGGGGAGAAAGAACTTCGAATACTGGATGACAACTGGACCGCTGTGACCATTGACGGATCCCTTTCAGCACAGTTCGAACAAACTCTTCTTGTAACAGAGGATGGCTTTGAAAGCTTGACTCCTTATGATCTGTAGCATTTGTAACCGGTTAGCAATTTAGTTCGTAAGTTCCTTAATTTTAGCTCACTTTAGGCACTTTAGATCACTTATAGCCAAGCAATTACTCAACTGGTAGAACCTTATTATGGTATCACTACCCGAGGTAGTGGTTTAGGCTGATTATTCAATGATAACAAAATCCGCAACTCATAACCCGCAACTCACAACCCGTAACCCGCAACCCGTAACTCACAACCCGACTTCCCGTCTTATAGAAAAGGCCAAACATTTAGGGTTTCTCGCCGTAGGTTTTTCTCGACCAGAGAGGCCTATGTTCTTTGACCAGTTTTGCGAATGGATTGCTGCCGATAAACAGGGAGACATGCGCTGGATAGGAAGGCATCTGGATCTAAGAGAAAACCCCAAAATGCTGCTTGAAGGTTGTCAAACCATAGTATCTCTGGCATATCCCTATTCTTCAAAGAAGCCCTGCACACCGGATGGATTTACTACTGCAAGGTACACTGAGCCAAAAAAAACCGATTATCATGATCAATTGAGGGGGTTAGGCCGAAGGCTATCGCGAATTATAGTCGAGGAGTATCCGGAAAGCAGGATAAGGACCTGTGTTGATTCGGCCCCCATTCTTGAGAGAAGTTTTGCCTATGCATCGGGCGTGGGGTTCATCGGAAAGAACAATATGTTCATTATCCCAGGGCACGGATCCTATGTCTTCCTTATGGAGATCTTGACAACTGCTTCTTTGCCCCTCTCGAAAAACAAACCCGTTAAGAGCCAATGCGGTACCTGTACCCAATGTTTAGATGCCTGTCCCACTGGAGCCTTAGAGTCCCCCTTCTCCCTGAATACCTCCAAATGTTTATCTTACTTGACCATTGAGTGCCGCAGTGCAGTTGACAGTAAAGCGGGCAGATACATGGATAACTGCTTTTTTGGATGCGATGTATGTCAGGAGGTGTGCCCGTTTAATACGGAAAGTTATTCAAGGGATTTTTCGCTTCCTTCGACAGATGAGATCCTAAGTATGGAGGCAGAGTGTTTTGAAGAGCAATTTGGTAAAACGGCCTTTGCCCGTGCAGGCCTCGGAAAGATAAAAAGCAATATCAAAGCGATCAGATCCGCCGTTGTTCAGTGACAATGAAAAGGCCCCGATGTACTTAATGTACACAGGGGCCTAACCTGGTCACAACCCTGGAATGGTCAAGCTGGACGCACCTTGGCCGCCTCCGGGCCTTTTTTGCCCTCCGATGCTTCATACTCTACCGTCTGACCTTCCCGAAGGGCACGGAAGCCTTCCATTTCAATGTTTGAGTGATGGACGAACAGGTCTTCCCCACCGTCCTCGGGAGTGATAAAACCGTAACCTTTCCGGTCACTGAACCATTTCACTGTACCTTTTGCCATGTATGTTCCTCCATTGCGAGGCTCTTAACCTCAAAACTGCCCTCGTCTTTCAAATGGAATGTGCCCTGAGGGACATAGCGCACATCCCATGCCTACGAAGGTAAGTAAACCGAATTCAACAGAAAAAGTCAACAGATCTTTCTATCTTTCTATGCCTTGCATTTATTGCATTATTTGTATAATGATACGGTGCATGAATCGTATAAAGGCCGTAGGGTTTGATCTTTTCAACACCCTGATTACCGTGGAGCCACATGCTCTTGATGATGCAGAAAACCGCTTGACCCGCAGTTTGCAGCAAAGCGGCCTCGCTCTGGAGCACGAACCATTCAAACAGGCCCATCGGGAAGCCGCTTTGCGGTTTATCAGGGAGACCGAGCGAGACGGCAGGGAGACGCATAACCGGTTCTGGGTCAGCGCCGCACTACAGAGCCAGGGATACAATGTGCCGCCGGATGACCCCCGGATCGCCATAGCGGTTGATGCCTATTTCTCAGCCTTTCTTCCATACTGCCACTTAATCCCCGGAACCAGCGAAATGCTCAGCAAACTCAAGGGACTCTACCGCTTAGGGCTGCTTTCCAATTTTACTCATGCACCCGCTGCAAAGGAGATCATTGATGGGGTGGGCCTTGCCTCCCTATTTGATGTAGTGCTCATATCCGGTGATCTGGGCTATCGAAAACCTCATCCTTTGGTCTTTCGTCGACTCATTGAACAACTAAGGGTGGAAAAGGATGAAATTCTTTATGTCGGCGATGATCCGGAGCCTGATATCACCGGTGCCCAGCGTGCCGGGTTACAGCCCGTGTGGACAACTTATGTTCGGGACCGAAATATACCACCTGCACCGGGTGTCCTCTCCAGATCCTCCGGGAAGGTGGATTGCAATGTACCAAGAATTTCCACATGGAAAGAGCTGATGACACTTTTAGAAGATGAACATTCCAATTGGGGCGAAGCCCCTAAGTTCTAAAACTGGGGAAGATTACGGTCCACGAATGACCGTATGGCGATTGGGTATTCAGGGGTGAGGCTGGAGCCGCTATGATCTGCTCCCTTTGCCACGAAGAGTTCGGCTCTGCCACCAGGAAAGCTGTCCCTGACCCTCCAGGCGTGGTGAAGCGGAAAATTCTGATCTTCGTCCCCGTGGATGATAAGGACCGGGATATCGAGATCAGGTGCCAACCGGGCAGGGCTAACACTATCCATTCTGAATCTGTAAAGGATGTCCATACACAACACTACCATGGGCGCAAAGAAGATCCCGAAAAACCTGTTGTAGCCGCGATACAGGCTTAGCAGGGCCTCCTTGGTTCGAGCATAGCACCCCTCGAGAAACAGGAGCCTTATACGATCAGGATTTAGGCTGGCTGCAATGATAGCGCCCGCAGCGCCGGCCGAATGGCCATAAAGAAGAACCGGTTCATCAATCCATTTTAACACAGCCTCTATGTCCTCAGCAAAACGGAATGCATTCATAAAGGGGTGGTGGGTGGAGCCCCCGTGGTCCCTGGCACTGTGCATAACAGTTGTAAATCCCATCTCAGCAAAGATCCTGGCCCTTGAAACCATACGATCCCTGTTTCTGCTCCAGCCGTGGGCCAGCAACACAACCCCTCTTGATCGCCCTTCAGGCTCAATCCGCCAAACCTCTAATGAGCCGCCGCCTGCTGTGGGAATGCGAATATCAATGACCTGACCCCAATTCGGGATGTCTTTGACCGGATCTCGAGGAATTTGGTGGACAATATAGGTGAAAAAGAGGGTCAGAAGAAGGTAGGCGAAGACAACTCCGATGATTAGATATATCAACATTATATGCCTCTGATTGATTTTCTTCTTGTAATTTTGATTCTTTTAGTTTAAATTGAGCGGATTATTTGATCCAGATGGAACTATCAAACTTTACTGAACTTAAGCACTTTTAGCCGAGTTGGCAGGGCGCATATTTCATGGAACAAGTTCTACTCCTCAATATCACCTATGAACCATTAAAGGTTATCAATTGGAAAAGGGCAATCACCTTATTCCTGCTCGGTAAGGTGGAGGTTCTTGAGGAATATGGCCAGGAAATCCACTCGGTCAGCTTCGTCATTAAATTGCCTTCGGTGGTCCGGCTACTTCGGATGGTAAAAAGACCAAATTCTCCGATAAAATTCTCAAGACAGAACATCTACGCAAGGGATAAATACCGGTGCCAGTACTGCGGGACTAAATTCCCTTCCGAAGAACTTAACTATGATCACATCATACCCAAATCCAGAGGGGGAAAGACTGAATGGACCAACATTGTGACCTGCTGTATCCAGTGCAACAGGAAAAAAGGAGGCCGTACCCCCAGGGAAGCGAGTATGAAGCTGGTCCGCAAACCCATACGTCCTACATGGCTCCCAGCCTTGAAGATAACCATTGGATACCGGGAAGTTCCGCACTCCTGGCGAGATTATCTGTACTGGAATGTTGAGCTGGTGGAGTAGAAGGATTATTTGATTGCTGCGGCGATCCTATCTGCAGTCTGCTTTATGGCTTCCATGTCGCCCTCCTTGAGTTCCCATGCACATACCGGAATTTCAGACCCTCCAGCGGTGCGGGGGATAAGGTGAAGGTGATAATGCATGACAACCTGGTTCACGCCCCTTCCGTTTAGTTGAAGGCATGCAACACCAGTTGGATTCAGAACGTCTTTAATTGCCTGAATGATTTTTTTGGATGCGAGATGCACCGCAGCAAGGTCTTCGCCTGGGATTTCCCAGAGGTCCTGTGCATGAATTTTGGGAATCAAAAGCGTATGACCTTCGGAAATCGGGTTTATATCCTCGAAGGCAAAGACCATATCATCCTCATAGACCTTGAAGCTTGGGATTTCCCCTTTGATGATCTTGCAAAAAATGCAGTCTTCCATTGTTTCCTCCTTTGGGCCCTGGAAAGGGTTTACTTGCCTTGTTCATCAATGATGCCCTGGATGTGAGATATTTTTCCCTCAGGCAGCTTTGGGGTCCTTTTGATGTTCATAGCCCTCATTACGTCCCACGTTGCATCCTCAAACAGGACAGGCACCTGTATAACGTAGTCAGGGTTCTGACAACATCCAGGGGCAAAGTAATGCCCCGGCCTTCTTCCCTCTTTAAGGCGTTTTCTTATATTTGAGTATATCTCCCCAGAAATGACCATGCCCGCCTGTCCTGTAAAAGTGGAAACCATATCACCTGGTTCAAACAGTCTTTTTTTCGTCTCCATAATTACCTGGTGCTCCAAGATGGGTGAAGGTTTGGCCAAACTCAAAAAAATGTTTCGTACTGATAATTTTACCGCTCTGAATAGGCCCTGTCGAGATTTTTTTACTGGCGGTTTAAATCTATTAAAAGATCCCTGAGAGGAGAAAGTTCAGGATCAGTGACCTCATGGAGCAAATCATTAAGGGTCCGCAAGGCCGCCGGTATATAAGTCTCAAAGTACGGCTTTTCCATCGTCTTTGTCAGATAGGAAAAGGCCCCAAGGATCTGCAGGTTTCTCTGGATAGCGAGGTAGGGATAATACCTTTTGAAAGGCCCGATCCACGCTGCATTATGTTCCTTGATCATGAGCAGATATTGCTCAAAGATCGCATTTTTATCCTGGCGGGGCAGGTCTATATAGGGATCAATGAGGAGAGACGCCAGGTCATAACCAAGGGGGCCCAGTCGTGCTCCCTGCCAGTCTATAATCCCGATTTCCCCCTCAGAAATCATTATATTCCTTGATTGAAAATCCCGGTGGAGAAGGAAGTTGCTATCGGCCCTGGAGGCCGTTTGAGCCAAATAGTTGAATGGGACTTCAAGCTCGGGCCATTGGCTCTTTAGGCCAAGATAAAGGCAGAGAAATGCATCTCTAAAATAGTTTGCCTCATATTTAATCATGACATAGCGGTCATAGCGTTCTGTCTGATTGCACCATGCTGGATCAAAATTATTGGCCCCTGTGATCTGAAGTCTTAAAAGATGTTCTAATAGTTTTTTATAAATAGTGAGGTGCCCCCTATTGGAGGATACCACATCCTGAAGACTTGTGGACCCCATGTCCTCCATAACAAACCAGCCATGTTTTAGATCGTGGGTGTAAATATCGGGGACAGGAACCGCTTTTTGGTGTAGATGTTTCCCGATCATGAGGTAGGCGAAGTTCTCGCGCCTTGAGGCATCGTCGTTTGGGGGATTTGCCATGGCGATGAAACGGGGTCCCGACACTGATGAGGTGATTCGCCAAAAAACCCGTTTTGAGCCATCGCCTTGAAGTTGTTCAAGCTTCACACCTTCAGGGCCTATACCGCGATCTTTTAGAAAAGATAAGATAAATTTTTTCAAATCTGGAAGCATAAACAGATCTCTCTTGAAGGCCATAATCCTTTTGCCACTCAACCCATCCTACAAGGGCTTTAAAAACGTAAACGTTCACAGGTTCAGGGTTCAACGTTCAGCGCCGCCTCTGACCGCCCAAGCGGCCAGTTTGATCGAAAAAGAGACTCCAGCGTTGCGGAGTCACATACGAGGGTTAGGGACAAGGACAAAATTGAAGACGCGAAGTCCTCGAAAAAAATTCTGGTTTTGCTACATAACTGCCAAATACCATGTTCCAGACTTGTCGGGATGTGGAAGCGGTCGGTTTTCCCGTACAAAACGTTTACAAAATGACGTATGGTGATTAGAATGCAACCTTTGAACCTCTGAACCTCTGAACCTCTGAACGGTTACTTAAAATCTAACCGGACAGGTATAAAAAATTCAGGGCGGTTAGAAATACCGATTCATCAAATCGTGGGTTACCTCTCTTGAGGCGGTAACAATACTGTCGACAACTTTTACTCCCCTTTTTACTGTCACCTTTTCCCATAGAATGGAACGTGTGATTTCTACCCCTTGTTCGAGGCGTGTTTTTTCACCGACGATTGCCCAGTCCCTTAACCTGGTAGAGCCGGGAATCTGGGAGTCAGGCCCTAACAAAAAGTGATTCCCTTGTAAGGTTTCTTTATTTGCAAGGATATAGCTCTCAACAGTACCGATATCCTGCCATTTGTGTCCAGCGGATACATAAGCCTTAACAGGCTTGTCCTTTCGCGCTAATTCCCTGTAGCAATCGATAATATTCGAAAAGGCACCCCCAGGGATGTAACTCAGAAGTTCCGGTTCAATGATGTGAATTCCTGTGAAGGCCAGCCTCCCCGGACGATTATCATTAGTGATATCCAGGATGTCCATCTTGCTGTCAATCCGAATCTGGTTAAAAGGCGGTTGATCATGAAGAATTAGCGTCGCCAGACCCTTATTGCGCCTGTGAAAGTCATACGCCTTTAATAAGTCGATATTCGTAAGGATATCCGAATTGATGGCAATAAACGGGTCAGTATCCCAGAAATCCTCTGTGTTTTTGATCCCGCCTCCCGTCCCAAGGATTTCTGGCTCAACCCTGACTTGAATATTGATTCCGTATGGCCTGCCACCAGCTAAGTGTTTTACAATTTGCTGGTGGTGATGATGGGCGTTTATAATGATTTCGCTGACATTGTTTTCCTTCAGGAAATTTATTACCATGTCAATAACTGGCCTGTTGCCGACCGGCACAAGGGCCTTTGGTTTGTTTAAACTAAGGGGCCTTAATCTCGTCCCAAGGCCTGCTGCGAGAATCATTGCTTTCATGAGATATTGTTTTTTAATTGCAATTATTGTCCACTGATTATACATGATCAAACTAGAAGTCAATGAATATTGATGGGTTGTAGGTAATCACCGTGGTCATTTACATCAAAGGAGATAAATCCTGTGCACTCCACACTTGAGCTGTCAGAACTTAACACCAAGATAGGTCGGCTTTTCATGGCCGGAATGCCTGGTAAGGAACTGGATGCGGACACAGAAGCTCTCATTCGGGATTATTGTCTGGGCGGGGTGATTCTGTTTAGCAGGAACATTGAAAATCCTGTTCAACTGGCCGGGCTTTGTAAGGACCTGCAAGACCGGGCTATGAAATATCACGGCATCCCACTTTTTCTTGCCGTTGATCAGGAAGGGGGCCCGGTGGCCAGGCTAAGGGAGCCTTTTACCTGTTTCCCCGGCAACGAGGCCATTGGAGCGGACCCGAAGCCGATGGATAGGGCCAGGGAGTTTGCTGAAGTTACAGCGAGGGAAATGGCCTTAGTAGGCCTCAACATGGATCTGGCACCGGTAGTGGACGTTAGGTGGGGTGAGCCTGAAAAGCACCTGGCAGGTCGAACTTTCAGCGACGACCCGAAAAAAGTTGCAATGCTTGGGCAGGTAGTCATTAAAGCACTTCAGGAAAATGGAGTGATGGCCGTGGCCAAGCACTTCCCGGGTTTGGGCAAGACATCGCTGGACCCCCATCATCATCTCCCAACAATCGAATTGGATGGCAGGGAAATGGAAGAAATCAATCTCCCACCTTTTAAAGAGGCCATAGCGGCAGGTGTTTCTGGTATCATGACATCGCACGCAATATATCAGTCTGTTGAGCCGGGGCTTCCCGCTACCCTTTCCAATAAGATCCTTTCAGAACTTCTCAGAGAAACAATTGGCTTCAAGGGGTTAATTCTAACCGATGACCTTGAAATGGGTGCAATCAAAAAGAAGTGGGGGGTGGCCGAAGGGGCCGTCGCATCCTTTGAGGCAGGGTCTGATCTCCTTTTGATATGTGAGGACCAAACCCGGGTCCTTGAAGCTATCGAGATTCTTAGAATGAAGGTGATCCGGGGCGAAATCTCGGGGCATAGACTTCACCAGTCTCTTGGACGGATCATGAAGGCCAAGTCCAAATTTTTAGAGAAGACAAAAAAAGTGTCTATTAAGGAAGTAAGAGCTTATTTCAGCCTGTAAGGCGCACCAAAGGATATAAAACGGCTTACGGCTACCAGGATAAGGCCGGACAGAAAAAAGCCGTAAAGACCAAAATCATTCAATCCCATAAGTTTCCCGGACAATGCCAATCCCCCTCCAGCCACCATGGCTGAGATCGCGCCCCCCCTGTTTAGCTTAAGCTTGTGCCTCCAAAAACCGAGAAGAATTGGAAAAACAAGTCCGGATGTATAAACAGTATAGCCAAGAAGGAGGGATGAGATGACTCCTTTTAGCCTTAGCGCGACTGCAAGAGAAAGGATACCTATCACCACGATAAGGAATCTGGAAAGAAAAAGGAGTTTTTTCTCTGATATGCCTGATCTTAGAAGGGGCTTTATTACATCAACTGACAGAATTGTACTGGTTGTTAATAGACATGTGTCTGCTGAGGACATCATTGCGGAAAGGAGTGCGGCAATAACGAGTCCATTCAATCCAACGGGGAAAATATGGTTGATTATTGTCGGAAAGGAAGCTTCCGGACTAATCTGTGGAAATAATACCCTGGCCGACATGCCAATCATAGTAATAATAAAGGCAAATGGTACTGATGCCAGGGCTACCGCCATGGTGGCACTCCTGGCGGTCTTTTCGTCCTTGGCACAAAAGATCCTTGAGTATATATCAGGGCCAACCAGATAGCTCGACCCAATCAAAAAGAGATATGTAGCTAATGTTTTCCAGGTAAAATGTGAGTTTACTGGAAATGAAAAGTAGTCCGCACCAAGGGTTTCTCTCATTGACAAAACCCCTCCCACTTTATCAAGACAAAGGGGAATCGAGACAAGAATTGCAATAATAATGATCAAGCTCTGGATTGTATCTGTTCTAACAACTGAATGTTGCCCTCCTAACAGCGTGTATGTGATAAAGACAACGGCAGTTATGATCATTAAAAGGGAAGGGGGGGCTTTTAAAATGGTCTCTAAGATTTTTCCTGCTGCAACGATCTGGCCTGCAATAATACCCGTCCAGGCAACCACTATCAAGCATGAGGCAATGAGCTTCGTTTCGACTCCATACTGAATCTCAAGAATTTCCGGTAAAGTGTAAAGAGAATACCCCCTGACCTTTTCTGCCAGAAAAAGCCCCAGAAAAAAAAGCCCTATAGCCCCTACCAGAAGCCACCAGGATCCTACCAGACCCTGCCTGTAACCCAGGCCGGCCATTCCAACGGTGGAAGAGCCCCCGATTATGGTGGCAAAAAGGGAGCCTGCAACAATCAGGAAGGGGGCTTTCCTATCTGCAACAAAAAAACTGTCTATCCCTTTGATGACCCTAAAGGATCTGCTGCCAATATAAATCAGGCCCGAAAAATATATAAAAATAATGGCAATATCCATGCCTACATCAATATTACATCTCCGGAAAATATCCTGTGATATTTCCCTGCATTATCTTTGAGAATCAGAACTCCGTCTCTATCAATATCCTGGACTTGTCCGGTATGCTTAGTACCTGTCGCCTCAACTGTTATCTGCCGTCCGATAATATTCGAAAGCTCTTTCCATCGTGTTAAGATGGGCTCAAAACCGATTCTTCCAAATATTTTGTAATACCTCTCATACTGCTTTAAGTATTCCCTTATAACCCTGATCCTTGGAAAGTGCTTTCCCGTTTCAATCAAAATCGAAGTTGCTTTTTCTCTGATATCGTCAGGGAAATCCGGTGTGTTAACATTAAGTCCTAAACCGACTATAATATAATCTATTACATCAACCTCGGCCCTGATTTCCGTAAGAATGCCTGCTATCTTTTTCCCGCCAATGAGGACATCGTTTGGCCATTTAATACTGACCCTCAATAGCGTCAGGGAAATGAGGGCCTCAGCCACGGCAACCGCGGTCAACAGGGTTGTTTTGGGCGCCTCGTCTGGAGATATGCCCGGTCTCAAGATAAGGGAAACGTAAATTCCTTCCCGGGATGGAGAAAACCAGTTTCTTCCCTTCCTTCCCCTTCCGTCTGTCTGTTTTTCAGATACAATAACTGTTCCTTCAGGGGCACCCTGATCCGCTAACTCTTTTGCCCTTGTATTGGTGGAGTCTGTTTCACTGAAGTAAACGATATCTCCCCTGCCAAAAATTTCTGTAGTGAGCCCTTCGCGGATTTCATTGGCTAAAAGCAGATCGGAAGCCTTCTTGAGAATATATCCTTTTCTCGGAGACGATTCTATAACGTAGCCATCTTTTCGCAGCTTCTGGATATGTTTCCAGATGGCCGCCCGGCTAACGGACAATTTGCTGCTTATCGATTCACCGGATATCCAATTTCCTTTACTTTCTTTTAGAAACGCTAATAACTGATTTTTTGTGGACATGGCCTACGAGTTTTCCAAATAGGTGAAATAAATCCTACCTCCACGGATACCAGTGAATCGATAACATCCATTTTTGATATTGTCAACCAAGTTATTTATTTTGGTTTACGATTGTGAGGCTATCTGCTTACTATTTGAGACCCATACCCAGCCTGTAGGCCCAGTTCAGGGCAAGTAAGACAGAAAAAATAGCAATACCCCAGCGAGCCCTACCGGCCCTTAGCCACAGGAATCGGTTACGTGAAATTTTAACACCGAGCAGCAGGCCAGCAGCGTTCCACGCGAACACGAGCACAACCGCGACATACACCAGGCAGGCGATAGGGGAGTTGTACAGAGCGGAGGCCCAGTCCCCATGAGACATGGCCCAGAATGATCGGGTAAAACCGCAGAATGGACATGGATAGCCTGTCAGTTGAAGAAATGTGCAGGGTCTTAAAGGTAAGAGATTACCTGGAATCCACCTCGACACAAACAAAACGATCCCTGTCAATAGGGCAAGGGGAAAATGTGCCCCCACCACGTCCCAGTAGGAACGAGGGCGGGTCAAGGACAAGAACGGCGAATGGTGGGCTCCGATTCGCCGTTCTCCAGCAGATTCCATTGGAAAGAGTTACTCCGGTTTTTCAGCGTTAGTGTTTGTGTCTGAATCTGTATCAGTGGCAGGCGTTTCAACGGTAGTGGCAGGTTTCTCGACCTCACTGAACACATCGCGGTAGGCCACGGTCAGGATACAAACCTGGATAGGGGCAGTGACAGCCATACCAATTCCGCATGCAATGGCTCCGATACTTCCGATAATACTCGCGACAACTGAAAGGCCCAAAAAAGGCCAAAAATTGGTTTTAACAATGTTGAAGCTCTCCATTGAGGCGGGCCAGAATTCCATACGTTTGTCTACGATGAGGAAGAGACCGAACATAAGGAAAGCTTGAACGACATAAACAACACATAGGGAGGCCAGTTGTCCAACACAGGGGATGAGAGCAAGGATAAGGGATACGACGAGAACGGCAGCTCCCCAGACTACTACAAAGATCAAGGAGTTCAGGAAGTAATCAAACCCTTTAAATACGTTTCCAACTTCGGGTTTTGGCTCCGTCTTATCGAAAAGGCGCAAGGTAATCAGAATGATACCCGCCAACATGGGTCCGGCCAGTATCCCTATTGTCACAGCACTGATTACCAGGGCAATGAGCGAGGCCAGCACAAGAACGCCGAGATTTTCTTTATACAGGTTGAATCCCTTTTCAAACCACTCACCAAATTTGACTTCAGCTTTATCCATTTTTACCCCTCCTTAATTTTCTGGTTGATGAAAGAGCATATATGTTCCCCCTGGAACAGTCAATCCTTGTCTAAAGCCTCCCTGATTTTTACGGACATCTGTTTTATATTAAAGGGTTTCTGGATAAATACATTGCAGCCGTTAACCAACAGATCCTTAGTCTGGTCATTGATACTATATCCGCTCGAGAGAAGGACCTTGACGTCAGGGTTTATCCCATGCATATGATCATAAGTCTCTTGGCCACCCATGTCCGGCATAATCATATCCAATATAACCATGTCAATCTTATCCTGGTTCTGTTTATAGATTTCTACGGCTTCTTTGCCGCTTCTGGCCACGAAAAAATTGTAACCCAGGGTGCTCAGCATATCCTTGCCAACATCAATTATCATATCCTCGTCATCAACCAGAAGAATTGTTTCCTCGCCTTTCAAGAACTTTTCAGCCACCTGAATTTCTTTTATGAGTTCTTTTTGAGATCTCGGTAAGTAAATGTTAAAAGTGGCTCCATCACCCTTGTTACTGTCAACCTTAATGATACCGCCATGATTTTTGATGATGCCGTAAGCAGACGCGAGTCCCAGGCCGGTCCCTCTTCCCATTTTCTTGGTGGTAAAGAAAGGGTCGAAGATGCGTTGCTTAGTTGCATTGTCCATACCCACTCCTGTATCTCTGACAGACATTTTCACGTAATTGCCGGGTTCGATACCATAAGGCTTCACAAATACCTGATCAAGCATAACGTTTTCTGTTTCAAGATACAGGTCGCCGCCATTAGGCATGGCCTGCCAGGCATTGACATAGAGATTTAACAGGACCTGCTCAATCTGTCCTTGATCTGCTTCTACGATCCAGATGTCCTCCTGAAATTTTGAGTGTACACTAATCTCTTTTTTCGTGCGACCGAACATCTCAGAACTTTTTTCTATTAGCTCGTTTAGACTGACCGGCTTGACCTCATATTTTCCGCCTCTTGAAAACCCTAACAACTGTTTCGTAAGGCCCGCCGCATTTTGAATATATTGTTCAATGTGTCTCAGTTTTTCATAATGCGGATGGCCTGGATCAACATCCAAAAGCATTAATGAAGCGTTTCCCTGGATACCCATGAGCAGGTTATTAAAATCATGAGCAATGCCACCGGCCAGCGTACCAATAGCCTCCATTTTTTGCGCATGCTGGAGTTGGCCTTCAAGTTTTTCTTTTTCCTTCTCTGCCTGTTTACGTTTGGTAATGTCGTTCCCAATACCGAGAATACCCACAATTTGACCATTTTCATCTAATCTTGGTGTTAATGTTGAATGAATCCAGAGTTCGCGCCCGTCTTTCGCAACTTCTCTTATCTCAAAGGTTAATTCTTTATTATCTGAAAATACTGATGATTTAATTTTTTGTATACCTTCCTTTGTTTCATCATCCGGATAGAGTATGTCTATTTTTTGTCGACCAATTATTTCTTCAGCCTTGTATCCAAAGATGTTTTCAGCACCTTTGTTCCAGAATAACACGTTGGAATCAAGATCGGTCGAGATGATGGAAATGGAAGAAGAGCTGTCCAGTATGTTTTTCAGGAATTTGTTTGTTTCCTGGAGCGCCTCCTCCGCGCGCTTGCGCTCCGATATCTCCTGCTGCAGAAGCGCATTGGCCTCTGACAGCTCGGCTGTTCGCTCTCCCACACGCTCTTCAAGCTCGTCGCGAGCTGTCTGTAATGCCTCCTCGGTCCGCTTGCTTTTGGAATAGAGCAACGCGTTTTCCAGGGACACTGCCGCCGGAAAACTCAATCCGGTAAGTAAAAAGAGATCATCTTTCCGGAAGCCGTAGGGCACCCTAACAGAGTGTACGTAGATTACACCCCGGGTTTGCGACTTACTTATCAAGGGGACACACATTATGGATTTGATTTTAAGGTTTACGATGCTATCGGATAGATTTTCCTCATCTTCTTGACTCGTATCTGACATCATTACTGCTTTGCCATCGCGTATGACTCGATCCACTATAGTCCGACTGTAGCTGTTTTTATTATTCCTCCTTTTGTCTCGTGATCTGGTTATTATTTCTTTGAGTTTCCCAGTGGTGTCATCAATTAGTATAATCGCTCCGCCGTCTATTCTTCTAAAACGGTCGAAGAGAGAATCCATAATTTTTTGGGCTATTTCATTGATATCCAATGACTGCATCAGTGCGGAAGATACCTCATAGATCAGTTCCAGTTCCCTTTGATTCGTAATACGCCTTTCCCTGTATGAAAGATCCTTTTTTCTCCCATTAAGCTTTTCCGAAAGGTTTATGGAATACTTTGTATTCGCGCTATCACTTGGGCATTCCCTGCCCAGGCTAATCACGGTGTCCCCGATGGAAACGGGAAGCCCTTCCTCCACCTCGAACTCATAACCGGGCTTTATCGGGTCTCCGTCAATCCAGGTGCCGTTCTCGCTTTTTAAATCCTCAATTAGTAATATTCCGTCCCTTTTGATAATTTTTACATGTTTTCTTGAAATAGAACGGTCCTTAATTTGAACGTCATTGTCAGAAGCCCTTCCAATAAAGGTGGCGTCACCTTTAAGTTCGGTGGACGTGCCCCCCATTGGTCCGCTAACAATATAGAGCTTGGTCATTGAACACCCCGTAACTTAAAAAAAAAGTTTAATTCTTCCCACCGCGGCGGGATACAATTTCCAAGACGTTAATTATTTTCTATCCTTGCCCTGATTCTTCTTTCGAACCAGGACTCTATCAATGCCCTGTCAAATCGCCAGTGCTTCCCTATCTTAGCGCAGGGGATTTGACCTTCACTGCAAAGCTTATATAGAGTGGATTTCGGAATCCGAAGCCACATGCAAACCTCATCCGCATTCAACACGTCTCGGGCCCGCATTTTTACCTCCTGCCTGTATTTCCGTATGATGCTTGTTTTACTCATTAATCGTCTTTGTAATCGGATATCCTCGTTATTCCGTATTATTCATGAAACGTGCCAGGGAAGGGCGTTTAATCGGGGAAGGGAATTGTTTATGAATTATAATGAGTTATGTATGAGTTGCTCATCAGCAAGTGTAAGTAGATGAGCCGGATTCAGGTGATTCTGTGCGTCATTATGATATATCAACACATGGAGACTTAGATGAATTATTAGGTATTTCAGCAGGTTAACCTTTATTCGCCAAAATGACCTGCCATACGTCATTTTGACCTGGTTGGCAGTTTACCGAAATTGCTGTTTCCGTTTTCCAGGAGTTGTGGTAATAAAAAAGGATAGTTCAGCTGGCGCAAATTCTTCAATCAAAAAGGATCTGTATAAATGGATAAAGAAGTTTTCAGGCAATTTGGTTATGAATTTGTTGATTGGGTGGCAGATTACATGACTGACGTGGCAAAACATCCGGTGGTCTCGCAATTAAGTCCAGGTCAAATCAAAGAAAAGATACCTTTGGAACCACCTCTTGAGGGTGAGGCAATGGAAAGGATTTTTTCAGATTTCAAAGAAACGATTCTGCCGGGAATAACCCACTGGCAGCATCCTTCATGGTTTGCATACTTTCCGGCCAACAACAGTCCCCCATCCGTTCTGGCAGAATTGCTGACAGCCGGTCTTGGTGCTCAGTGTATGATCTGGCAAACATCCCCGGCTGCAGCAGAATTGGAAGAAGTGGTTTTGGAATGGTTGCGCCAGATGCTTGGGCTTCCTGAAGGAATGGCCGGCACCATACAGGATACAGCCTCTACTGCAACACTGTGTGCTTTGTTGACAGCAAGGGAAAAGGCAACGAACTTTGAAGCAAATCTTAAGGGACTAAAAAAGCCGCTTATGGTCTATGCCTCAGAGGAAATGCATTCAAGTATAGAGAAGGCCGTTAAAATCGCCGGGTATGGGAAGGAAGCGCTGCGGTATATACCGACGGATGATGCATTTGCAATGCTCCCATCAAAGCTGGAAGAGATGATTGTTCAGGATAAAGGATCAGGACTGGTACCTGCCTGCGTAGTAGCCACGCTCGGGACAACTTCTTCCACAGCCATAGACCCGTTGAGCGCCATTGGGAAGATCAGCCTGCGTCACGGCTTGTGGCTCCATGTTGATGCGGCTTTTGCTGGAACAGCCGCTATCCTTCCGGAAAAGAGAGACATGCTGAAAGGAGCTGAGTATATGGATTCATTTGTCTTTAACCCCCATAAGTGGATGTTCACCAATTTCGACTGCTCAGCCTATTTTGTAAAAGATCCAGGCGTCTTGATCCGGACCTTTGAGGTTCATCCTGAATACCTAAAAACCGGCGTGGATGATCAAGTGAAAAATTTCCGCGACTGGGGCATCCAGCTTGGGAGGAGGTTCAGGGCATTGAAACTGTGGTTTGTGATTCGGTCCTACGGGGTAAAGGGACTGCAGGCAATGATCAGAGAGCACATACGGTTGGCTGAGATATTCAAAAACCGGGTAGAGGAGCATAAACACTTCGAACTCATGGCACCCGTGAGTTTGAGCCTTGTTTGTTTCCGGCTGAATGATGGACGGCCGGAGGATTCCCTAAACAGATTGAACAGTCAATTCCTCGACAGTCTTAACCATACCGGAAAGGTGTTTTTAACCCATACAACCTTAAAGGGAAAATATGTTCTTCGGATGGCAATTGGGCAGAGGACGACAGAGGAACGGCATGTCCGGGAGGCATGGGACCTGATGAACGAAAATGCAGCAGAGCTATTGAAAACGTCGGCGTAATAGAGCATTATGTGTTTGTTCATGTGTTATTTTATGAGGGGTTAGTTTGACTCTAACAGAGAAGGGGAAAAACATGAAGTTTCGAGCATTCGTTTTTGTCTCGGCCTTTTTCATGAGCATGATCGTAGCATGGGGTGCACCGCCTCCTGATACGGACACAATCCCGCCTGCTCTTGAAACATGGAAATCCTGGGTTCTTCACGGTCAGGATGAGCGCTTTTGTCCCACCTCCTACAACAGCGGAGATGTATATCGATGCATCTGGCCATCGCGCCTGGACCTGGATGTAGACCGGAAAGGAGGCCGGTTCAGCCAGAGCTGGCTCGTTTTTAAGGATGGATGGGTCCCTTTGCCGGGTGGACCTGAGACATGGCCACAGAATGTCAAGATCGACGGAAAGGTCGTAACCGTGGTGGGGAAAAGACAGATTCCTTCTGTTCACGTGACACAAGGAGAGCACATGGTTGATGGCTATTTTCTATGGAGTGATCTGCCGGAAATGATCCGTGTCCCGTATGCGAGCGGTCTGGTTAGTCTTGCAATAAATGACGAACCCGTGAGCTTTCCTTTGCTGGAGAGCGACGGACGTCTGTGGCTCCAAAAGCAAGAGACACTACGAACACAGGAAGAAGGATTGGGGGTCCGGGTCTATCGTTTAATTCAAGATGCCATCCCCATGCACGCTACAACTCATTTGCAAGTCGATGTCTCTGGTCAGGCGAGAGAGATCAAACTAAAGGGAGTGCTTCTGGAGAATTTTGTTCCCCTGAGTATTGTAAGTTCGCTGCCTGCCAGGCTTGGGAAAAAGGGCGAGTTGATGATACAGGCACGCCCGGGCCGATGGGAGATTCAGGTCCTTGCGCGGTCAGAAGGTCCGGTTCATAAAATTGGGCCTGGGGATGTGCCTTATGGGCAGGAGATCTGGGCCTTCCAGCCTCAGAATCACTTGCGTATGGTGAACGTCCAGGGGGTTCCATCCATCGATCCCCATCAGACAGGCCTCCCTTCAAAATGGAAAAAGTTTTCTGCATTTGTCCTTAAACCTAATGATGAAATAATGTTTAAAGAAATCCGTCGGGGCGATCCTGATCCTGCGCCAGATCAACTGCATTTGAAAAGAAACTGGTGGCTTGATTTTAATGGAAAAGGGTTAACCATTCAGGACCAGATTCATGGGACAATGAGCCGCCAATGGTACCTGACCATGAATCCCCCTGCTGCTCTTGGGAGGGTATCTGTGGATGGGAAAGATCAGCTCATAACCAGCCATGGCAAGGACAAGAAGCCAGGGGTGGAACTCCGGAGGGGTCAACTAAACCTTGTGGCTGAATCCAGATTAGATGCCCCGGCCAGGTCCCTCCCCGCTGTTGGGTGGGATCACGACTTCCAGTCTGTAACAGGTTCTCTAAATCTGCCATCCGGTTGGCGTCTCCTCACAGCGAGAGGCGTGGATGTGATGCCTGGCACATGGTTTGAGAGGTGGACTCTTCTGGATCTCTTCCTGGTTTTGATCATATCCCTGGCCGTGTTCAAACTCTGGAACTGGCGCTGGGGCATACTGGCACTTGTGACGGTTGCGCTCACATATCATGAACCCGGTTCTCCCCGGCTTGTGTGGCTCCATTTGCTGGCGGCGTCAGCTCTTTTACGGTTCCTGCCCGAGGGTTGGTTCAGAAAGCTCGTAAATTTTTGGCGACTGGGTTCTATTGTAACTTTACTGGTCCTGGCCATCCCGTTTATGGTCCAGCAGGTCCGATGGGGTGTCTACCCCCAATTAGACTCGCCAGGAATTGGTATCTGGATGGCCGGCTCACAACACATGGACGCCGGGATCCAGAGCGATGAGGGCATGGTACGAGGAACGGTGTCAAAGGCAAAAAAAGCCACACCAGGAACCAAGTCGTACGCCGTTTCAGAATCAATGGAGGACAAACGTGAGTATTATAAGCACCAGCAGCAGGCAGTGCTCATCCAGGACCCCAATGCACTGATTCAGACAGGTCCGGGGTTGCCCAGGTGGAAATGGCGCACCTTTACCATGAAATGGAACGGGCCGGTAAACCGCGACCAGCACGTTAGTCTCTGGCTGGTGCCGCCCTGGATGAATCTCATTCTTGCATTTGTACGCGTTTTTTTACTTACTGTTTTGATTTGGTGCTTGATGGGGTTCCGTCAGTGGAAGTTGCCATCTGGCAGCTTCATCTTTACAGCAGCCTTAGTGTGTACGCTGTTTTTGTCAGGGCCGGCAGCAGGGGCGAAAGAAAACGATGGCTTCCCTCCGGCCGAGCTTTTAAATGAACTCAAGAAACGACTCCTGGAAAAGCCGGATTGTCTGCCAGAATGCGCGGAAAGCCCCAGAATGGAGCTGACCGCAACCCCTGACAGTCTCCGTATCCTTCTTGAGGTCCATGCTGCTGTAGAAACTGCCATTCCTGTGCCCGGTTCGTTAGAGTCCTGGAGACCTGAGCAGGTGCTCCTTGGTTCTCAGCCCGCCAGGGGCCTGGCCAGGGACAGTGACGGTTCGTTGTGGATTATGGTTCCCGAGGGGATACACAGGGTGACCCTAACCGGCAGTATGCCGGCAGAAAATGCTTTTCAAATTCCATTGCCCTTGAAGCCGTACCGGGTGACCATACAAAGCCAAGGATGGGACGTGCAGGGTGTGGATAATGATGGCAGGGCAAAAGCCAGCATAAAATTGATCAGGCAAGAGGAGAATGAATCACGACAGCCGGCCAAGACTGCTATGACACTTCCGCCTTTTCTCCATATTGAACGGGTTTTATCTCTGGGATTGGACTGGCAGATCCGGACTACGGTCAGGCGGATAACACCTCTTGGGACGCCGATCGTACTTTCCGTGCCTTTGATTAGCGATGAAGCAGTAACAACGGCTGGAATACGTATTGAAAATGGGAAGGCCCTCATCCATATGGAGCCGAACATGAAGGAGATTATATGGAACTCTACCCTGAAACAGAAAAATCTGATCCAACTTCAGGCGCCGCGATTTGCCCCCTGGACAGAGTCCTGGATCCTGGATGCAAGCCCCATATGGCACTGTGAACTATCGGGTATTCCGATCATACACCATCAGGATCAATCCGGACACTGGAAGCCCCGGTGGCGACCATGGCCGGGTGAAGGAGTGAAGATTGAAGTATCTCGGCCAAAGGCAATACCAGGTCAGTTGCTGACCATTGATGAAGTAAATCTGACATTTACTCCGGGCCAGCGTTTTAACAGGGCCGATCTTTCATTGAAATTGCGGAGCAGTCAGGGAGGCCAGCACAAAATAACCTTGCCGGATGGGGCAAGGCTTCAGCAGGTTAGGATATTGGGGAAAGGACAACCCATCAAAGAGGGTGAGCGGGAAGTGATTATCCCCCTCCGACCTGGAAGCCAGACTGTTGATGTAGAATGGCACCAAAGATCGGATTCTTCACTGTTGATTAGAGGTCCGTATGTCAGCATTGGACAGGAGGCCGTGAACGCCAATGTCAGCTTTCAAATGCCCAGGAATCGTTGGATTCTAATGACCGGCGGCCCACGTATGGGTCCTGCCGTTCTGTTCTGGAGTTATTTAATTGTCGTCATCCTGGCAGCGATTGGATTGGGGAGAGTGACCTGGACCCCACTTAAAACCCGTGACTGGCTCTTGCTGGGTTTGGGCCTGACCCAGGTGCATCCGCTTGTGGCTATCATGATTGTCGGCTGGTTGCTGTCGCTCGGGTTGCGTCAGAAGCGTCTGCCTGATGGCGGGTGGTTTTCTTTTAATATGACCCAGGTGATACTTGTGGCCTGGACCATCGCCGCCCTGATCGGCCTGTACATCGCTATTCAAAAAGGCCTTTTGGGCATCCCTGACATGCAGATCTCCGGCAACGGTTCATCCAATATGCGGCTAAATTGGACTCAGGATCGAATCGCAACTATCATGCCTCAACCCTGGGCGCTGACTTTGCCATTGTTTATGTTCCGTATCCTTATGCTCGTGTGGGCACTGTGGCTTGCACATTCTCTTCTGAAATGGCTCCGCTGGGGCTGGCGTTGTTTCAGTGAGGGAGGTCTGTGGAAGGAAATTGTACTGCGAAAAGAACAGACGTCACTGCCCGAATCTTTAGAAGGTTCTCCTCCCAAATGATTAAAGTGATACATTATGATTCCTTTAACTTTCGGGATAAGTTTGACAGCAGGGCGAAGCCCCTTTTTGAGGCTTCCGGTGTCATGGTACCCATGCCGCAGGCCGGGGTGAGAATGGACCTTTCGGAGAGCATGGCAGGATCAATGCCCCATGCATAAACGCGGTTGAGCCCCTCTTCAAGTTTTGAAAAAAGATCTTCTTCCACTGATTCATCACCGGTGAAGTTTGATGTGGGGACAATCCCCCAGGCCACTGTGCCGCCTTTCTTGAGAAACCGCACAATATCATCCGGATAAAGCAGGAAATAATCCATATATTCAAAGGCATCAAGGTTGATTATGTCCGGGCCTGCCTCTGCGATCATAGACCAGTCTGTGTTTCCGCAGCAATGAATGCCGACCAGGGTATCTGAGTTATCTTTCAGGTAATGGATGACCGTGCTAAGCAGATCAACGACCTTGTGGCGTTGAATGGATGTGAAGGCAGATCCAAAGCCGGAAAGGTAGGGCTCATCCAGAAAAATGACCGTTTTTTTCCCGGAGCTGGCAAGTTTTTGAACCTGCCAGAGTGCTTTAATGGCCAGGCCTTGAGTCATGGCCTCCAGGAGTTCGGGGTTGTGAAGCACTGAATTGCCATTTACATCGGTGACAGCCGCTGCAAAAGTAACAGGCCCGACAGTCTGACCTTTTATACAGGGACTTTGGAACGTACCCTGGTCAATGATTTCTAAAAGGGTGTAAAGTCCGGGGGCATAGTCTCTGCCAACGGCGAAGTGATCTGTGTCCTGGGCCAGGAAATGCTCATAAAAGTCAACGAGTTCCGATTCCGTATTGCCTGTTTCGGATATGACAAGGGATCTTTTCTCTTCAATTATCCTCAGGAGGGGGAGCCCCTCACTGAATTGGATGATCATGTCTTCTAAGTGGCTGCGTTTTACAAACTGCGGCCAAAAAGGCATTACAGGCAGATGATTCAGGATATCCCGGCAAGTGTCTTCAATGTCTTGAAAAGGCACGCTTCCAATGCATGTGGCTGCAAAGTCAAAATTGAGTGCCTTATCAGGCATGGCTTAATTCCTGCATCCTGCCCATCCATTCTTCCAGAACCGTGATCATTCTTTTTTTTCTTTCCCTGAGGATATCCTCCGCAGCAGTCTGTTGCTCCGGCTTATCAACATTCAGGGCCTTTAACTCAGCAAGACGTTCCATGGAAGTTTTGTCATCGGGGTTGGTTAACAGGGCCAATTCATATGTGTTTATGGCCTCATTGATTAGTCCTTGATTGTAGTAGATTTCTGCAAGCTCAGCTGTTGCCAGCTCAGCAAATTCATCTTTCTCTTCCTGGTCGACCCATTCTTCAGGTAATTCTGCAACGACTACTTCTTCATCCTCAATATCCTCTTCCAGGGCACGCGTGATATCTTCTGGAATCACTACAGATTCCAATATATCTTCTTCTTGTGGATGTACTACATCTTCGGATAATTCAAGGGTTTCCAGCACATGCTCACTTTCAATATCCTCTTCGGGGGCTCGTACGACATCTTTAATGATCTCCGGTGTTCCTGTTATTGTCTGTTCTTCAATCCTCGCTTCTTCCGTGTGGGCAAAATCCTCTACGGCCTGCGTCTCTTTGGGCTTTTCTCCTTCCACTGGTGGTTTTATCTTATCCAGGAGATCAAGTGCGTTATGATCATCCGGCCTGTGTACAAGGTATTGGTTCAATGCCCAAACGGCCTCTTCAGTCCTCTGTTGTTTGGTGTAAATCTCGGCCTGAAGCTTATATGCTGACACCAGGTCTCCGAGGCGTGAAGTAACCGTGGCAAGTTCTGTTTCTGCCAGGCCGATAAATCCCAGGTCCAGGTAAGATTCAGCCAGCAAGGTGCGCAGGCGGAGGTCGTCAGGGTAGAGACTCAGGGCCTTTTGACATTCCCGGATAACCTTGCTGGACCGTCCCTCTTCTTTCATCTTTTTGAGGACCAAAAAAAAGGTGCCCTGTGAGGGTCCATAGTTCAAGATTTCGCCTAAAAGATCATTTGATTTCTCCATCACCCTGTACCTCCCTTTCTGATATCCCTGATTTATCAGTCTGTTGAGTCTTTGATCGCTATCTTCTCAAAAAGTTTGGTCATTCCGACTGCTTCCCCCTTTTGCAAAGGGGGATTGAGGGGGATTTTATTAATGCAGCCCGAATTTACTGAGAAGTTACTTTGATTGTATGTCTTTTACAGTATTATCGTGATTGTCTTTTTTGTCAAATCGGTAGACGATCTCGTTTTGTTTAATAAGGTTAAGTTCCTTTCTTGCCACAGATTCTATGTATTCCATGTCAGTGCGAAGACGGCGTACCTCTTCAAGCATACTCTGATTTTCCTCAGCAAGCTGGCGTATTGTCTCAACGCGGGCCTGTCGTTCCATTTCTTTGTGGTAAAGGTGTAGAAGACCATGGTCGCCAAATCCCAGCCAGGCCAAAAGGGGCGCCAGGAAACACAGGATAAGCAGTGCAAATTTCCAAAACTGTCTCTTCTTAGACGTCAATTTAGAACACCTTTTCAGGTTTCCAATCGGCTGCGATAATAATAGATAACACTCCGGCTCTTTTTGCAAGGTCCATAACCTGAACCACTTTTCCGTGAGCTACGTCTTTGTCGGCCTGCAAAAGAAGGTGAATCAGGCCCTCCTTCACAACCAAACCCTTTAGCTCGGTTGCGAGTTTTTTAAGATCGATTATATCCCCCTTTAGATATGTGCGGCCCTCTCTGTCGATCATGAGTGTGATTTTTTTACTGTCTTTATTAAACGCCCGCTGCGTCACCTTGGGCAGTTTTATGGAAATACCAGAAGCCATATGGAAATGAGAGGTCACCATAAAAAAGATCAGAAGTAAAAAGACAATATCGATCAGCGGTGTAATACCCAGCCTTGGCTCTTCATCCTTAATCTTCTTGAATCGCATAAGTTCACTACTTCGAATTGCTGTAGTTATCCATCAGGTCTACAAGCCTAATGGAGTTTTCTTCCATTTCAAAAATAAGGGAACTCGCCTTATCCTTTAAAAAGCGATAACATACGAGGGTCGGTATTGCAATGCACAGCCCGGTCGCCGTGGTAATGAGCGCCTCGGCAATTCCACCTGCAAGAGGGGCTGGGTTGCCAATACCCTGCACTGATATTGCATTAAAGGTCTTGATCATTCCCGAAACCGTGCCAAGAAGTCCCAGCAAGGGTGTCAGATTGGCGATGGTGGACAGGATATCAACATTTTTTTCAAGGATCGTTGCCTCCCGGCTCCCTCTCTCCTCAATGGCTTCCTTGACCAGCCACATACCCTTTTGGGTACTTCTTAAACCGGCCAGGAAGATCTTGGCAATGGACGATATATCATTTTGGCACAAAAAAACTGCTTCTGATATCTTTTGTTTCTTCAACAGGCCTTCCACGTTGTTGACGAAGTCCTGGGGTATGATATTTTTCCTTCTCAGTACCCACAGACGTTCCAGAAAAATGGCCAGTGCTACAATGGAACAAAAGATAATTGGGTACATGAAAATGCCACCCTTTACAATCAAATCAAACATGATATTGCTATACCATATCTTTTAGTGCATATGAAAGTTAAAAATGTTAAATTGTAATTTTCAACCTTTTGAAAGGATAGAATATTGAGCGCACAAATAACTGAGAACACCCTGGATGCCAGGGATCAAAAGCAGGTCTCCCTTTACCGTGGTTCGATTTTAAAAGCACTTTATCCCCTTTCCGGCATGGAGATTTTGGATCACATCCTTGCACAGAAGGATTCTCGGCAATTTATCCAGCAGCTCCCGAGTGACGATTTTTTCTGGCTAATAAAAAAGGTTGGTGACGATGACTGCCTGCCTTTGCTGGAGTTGGCCTCAGAGGATCAATGGCAGCACGTTCTGGACCTTGAAATCTGGGAGAAAGATCGGGTGCATCTTGAGCAAGTCTCCCGGTGGATTGGAAAACTTGAGTATGCTGATGCAGGGAGACTTGTAAAGTGGTTTTTTGGCGAGGGCCAGGCAGTCGCATATTACTTGCTTTTTAAAAGCGTTCATGTGGTGGTAAAGCAGGAGGATGATGACATCCTTGATCTTCCTGACGGCTTCTTTACCCTTGACGGGGTTTTTTATGTGAAGGTCATCGATGAAAAGCGTAAAGAGGCAATAGAGAATATCCTCCGGACAATGTCGAGTGAGGACCTTGACATCTACCATTCTTTTCTTCTGGGGCTTTCGGGGGTACTTCCGGCGGAACTGGAGGAAGGGATGTACCGCCAGAGAAATATTCGCCTGGCCGAGCATGGCTTTCTTCCTTTTGAGGAGGCCCTGGCGGTTTATGCTCCCCTGGGACCAGAGAAATTAGTGTCTGAGGAACCTGAGGAAACTGCTGGACATATGATTATTAATGGTGAGACTCATGAACTGGCCCCTGTTTCTCCACTCTATCATGCCATGGACCAGAACCTTTGGACCACTGTTAGTTCTAAAATTACCGATGATCTTTTTTTGGACAGAATTCGGCTTGAGTTTGGAGGCCTTTGCAACCAGATTTTTTCGGCCGATGGTATTTTGGACAATGAACTGGAGGCCTTGATCAAGACGTGCCGGAAAGCTGCGGGGTATCTGAATCTGGCCCTTGAAAAGTTATGCGGGTCAGACATTTCCTCTGCTGAAAGGCTTGTAAAGAACAACTCTCTGGTTTCTATTTTCCGGGTTGGCTTTGGACTGGCATTGGTCCTGAAATGGGAGGCCGAAGGCTGGTTGAAGAAGAGCTGGTTTCATGGTCAGGGTCTGGACTTCAGTTTTTGGGGCCATGGGTGGGGTGAGACGCTTGCCGGCCTCGCAGGAAACAAACCCCGGCTTTATGCCGGCTTTAAAGACGGTGAGGAATACAGGGATTTTCAAGGACTCTCAGAGCTGAATGAATGCAATAATCTCCTTAAAAGGGTTATGGCCCTTGATATGCTAATGGAGCGGCTGGGGGAACTTTATCCCCTGAATGTGAGAACAATCAAGGATTCCCCGTCCACATTTCATCCACTGCTTTTCAACCTTTTTGCCAGAAAGTTGTTAAAACTAAAGCCGGGGCTTTCAGGTATTTCCTCTCGTCAGGCCAAGAGATTATTCGGGCACCTCAGGGCCGGCAGCAGGAAGCCGCCTTACCAAATGCCCGGTTTTGAAGAAGTCTTTGTTATGGACATCTTGGTATATGTTAGCCACCTTGAGGCTGGGTCTGTGGCTGTCTTGAAAGATGTCTTATCCCTGATCTGGCGGGAATTCAGTGAAGAGTATGAATGGGTGTCTACAGAGAACATGGACGAGAAATTTCAACGGTTCTTATGGATCACGTCCTGATCTCCTGTACCATAAATATCACATACGAAATAGCAAAGCAGATAAGCGTGAGGGCAACAAGGGCCGTCATATGGGGAAAGATTACGAGTATGCTCTGGCCAAGAGGAAGCGGGTTCTGAAAACGCGAAGACAGAAGCTCTTCCATAGGTCCCATCAGGACAACAGAACGTGTGGTCTTCCTCATGGGGTCAATAATTGTCTGGGTGGCCTCGGAATAGAGGACCATGGGGGAGCAGAGAGAAACCATTTCCCTGATCCGGATGTTTTTAATGATCATTTCAGGATTTGGTTCTTTTTGCCTGTCTACGGGTGCTATAGAATCTGCCACCACATTTGCCCCCAGGGAAACGAAAAAGGAGAGGAAGATCCAAAGGGCAATTGATGCCAGTGCAGATGTAGCAATGTTTTTAAAGGATATGGAAAACAGGATGGATACGGCAAGCCAGAAGGAAATATAGAAAATGCTGATAATGAGATAGATAAAAAGACGCCAGATTTCTTCGAGCCCAGGCACGATTCCCACAAGGGCCAGTCCCAGGCCGGAAATGACCAGAACAATGGCTATGAGCATAATGGTAATTGTGGCCACGCCGGCCAGGAATTTCCCATTGATCACTGCGTCACGGTAAATGGGTTGAGAAATGAGTTTGATCAGGGTTCCGTGTGCCCTTTCACGGTTGATGGAATCAAAGGCCAGAACCACGCCTATCAGGGGGCCAAAGAAGGCCACAAACTGGACCATTGAAAACAGCGCGCCCGTTGCGCTGAAGAGCATTAGAAAGGGAAACCTTGTATTGGCAAGGGCTTCCAGGTTTTCTTTCATGTGGATACCCGCCATGTAGCTGGAGATAAAGCTGACCATGGCAATAAGGGCAAAAAGGATCACAAACCTGTAACTACTGAAGTGATCGCAAAGTTCCTTTTTAAATACTGCGTAAAGGCCCTGCATGTTCATGCCTCCTGGAAATACTTCATATAGATCTCTTCCAAGGAATACTCCTTTTCACCCACACCGAGCTTTTCCTTTGCCAGGGATTCTATGGTGCCCTCAGCGACCATCTCCCCATGTATCATAATCCCCACGCGATGGGATATCTTTTGAACCTGGTAAAGGTTGTGAGATGAGAGAAGTACAGTTATTTGTCTGTCACGATTCAAGGATTTAATGAACTCCATCAGCCGCAGTGCACCGTCGGGATCAAGGCCAGTGGTGGGTTCGTCAAGAAAGATCAGCTTGGGGTCTTTGATGAGGACTTCTGCAAATCCCAGACGCTGCTTCATCCCCCGTGAAAATGCGCCCACCTTTTTACGCGCATCCTGTTTAAGCCCAACCAGATCAAGCAGTTCATCTATCTTTTCAGATGCCCTATTCGTTTGAATGCCATTAAGTCTGGCCACATAATTCAGGTTTTGAACTGCGTCCAGATCTCCATAAAAACCGACATTTTCAGGGAGGTAGCCGGCAATACGCTTTACTTCTCTCGCACTTCGCAAAGGATCGAACCCGCAAACTTTTGCGGAACCCGCTGATGGGTGACTCAGGCCCATGAGCATCAATAGTGTGGTGGTTTTCCCCGCACCGTTCGGGCCTAAGAATCCGAACACCTCTCCTTCATTTACCTTGAAGCTAAGGTCTTTCACCGCTGTCTGGCGGTTATAAAGCTTGGTGAGATTTACTGTTTCAATGATTGTACTGGCTTCCATTTTAACGCCTTCCTAAGCGAATAAAAAGGGCAACGAGGCCTGCCATTACCAGCACTATAATGCCAATACCTATCCAACCCCAGGCAGTGGAAGCCCTGACAGTGATCCTTAATTCAATGGCCTTGGATACCTTGCCTGCATCAGCGGTGAGGCCCACCGAGTAATCACCCACCAGGGCCTGGTCAGTGGGGGTAATGGAGACCTCAACCTGCTTGAGCTCTTCAGGGGCCAGGGTGTCGATCCTTTCAGGGTTGAATGTAACCTTCCAGTTTTCCGGTTTAAAGGAAAGAAAATGTACATTGCTAAGAGTGGCGGAGCCGTTGTTTTGCACGTAAAAAGAAAGGTTGCCTTCCTTTCCGCGAACAGTGTTCATGGAGAGAAGGCCGTTTGCCGTGCCTGCATTGAGCTTGTAGGTACCTGTCAGGACTACTGTCAGAGTAACTTCGCCCTTTGCCTCCGGCGAATTCACCTTGATCAGAATGGGATATTCACCCGGTTTTGCCAGGGGGTGGGGCTTGACTGCAACAGCCATGGTCTGGCTCTGATCCCCCTTTAATCGCAGGCTGGAGATGAACTTGTCTTCATAGGCAGGTTTGAAGTTTATTTCCCAGTTCTTCGGCCCCTGGGAACTCAGGTTAAAGATCGTATCCTTGTCTATTTTATTATCGACCTCAAGGGAAAATTCAAATGCAGTGTCGGTGGGGCCCTTGAGCACCGGGTAGGATGTGGTTATTTTGACGCCCTCTGCTTTTTTCTCTTTTTTCTCTTCCTTGACCGTAATGACGACTTGACCTGTTGAAGTCAGTTTATCATCTTCAGTGCGCGCCTGGATGCCAAATGTGTATTTACCAGGACCTGCGTCTTCTCCCGGTTCTGCCCTGAGTGTCAGGTTCTTAGATGTGTCGCTCTTCACGTGAACACCTGTCACCCCAAAGCTGTATGTCTTGATCCATGCCTTCCATCCCTTTGGAATAGATGTTACCGAGAGTGAAATATTCTCATCACGTCTTCCCTGATTGGTTACGATCAGGTCAATGCTGACACCTTCGTCCTCAGAAATGATTACACCTGTATATTCAGGGGTAACTGAGATGCCTCGCTCTGGCAGGTCTTTCTTTTTATCCTCTTCCTTTGCAAATGTAAAAGAGCTAAAACACGTCATTAGCCAAACAACGATCATGAAGATTACAGGTGTTAAAAAATATGAACCGCTGTGTCTCCGTCTCATAAAACCAAACCTCCTTTTAAAAGGGATTCAACTAATCCATCTTCACATGTTTTTCCAGGGCATGTGCGTCGTACCCTGCTTTTTTGTAATTGTCAAGGGCCCTCATCTTTGTACTCTTGTCTTTTATCTTTTCTGAGTGTTTGTCCGCCAGTTCAGCGGCGTGGCTCCACATGCCTTCTTTTTCATAGTCGCCTATTTGCCTCTCAACCCTTGCATATTCATCAGAGGTCTCGACGATTGCCGCCCGGCACCAGGATATGACTTTTCGTACCTTTTGACCGCAACAGGGGCAGCTTGAAAGGGGTTCTTCAGAAATATCCTGAATGGTTTCGAACCGTTGGGCACATTTATTGCAGCTTTTTTTGGGGTTCAATGATTCATATTCATAGATGGGCATGGCCAAATATTTAAATGAAAATCATAATTTTGTAAAGAGTTTTAAAAATAAGAAAAAAAACTGATTAAATATTTACTCACTGATCTTGCAAAAGGGGTTTATTTATGCTATATTACAAATTATTAAGAATGTTTTCCTTAAATTTTCCGGAAAGCGCTTGACAATTCTTGGTCAAGGGACGTAACTTACTTACAAAAAATTTGAATGTTAACGAGAACTTTCAAAGTGAGGTCAGAGCATTGAGAAGAAAATACTGGTTGGCCATTTTGTTGATAGCGTTTGGTGTGTGGTTTGTTGATTCAGGTGTTTGTGTTCCTGTCGGGGCCCAACCCCTTACCCACACAGTTGTAAAAGGTGATACCCTGTGGGATATCTGTGATCAATACTATGGGGATGAGGAGCTGTGGCCAAAACTCTGGCAGATGAATCCCTTTATTACCAATCCGCATCTTCTCAAACCGGGTGATGTCATCAAGCTGTTGGAAAATGTTCCGGTGAAAAAATCGCCCGCCATTGAAAGTGAAACAGCTTCGCCAGGCAAACCCCCAGCCGAGTTCGTATACGGCGAGACAGGCATTGATGTGTCGGGATTTACTAATGCTGCTTCCATCGGGTTTTTATCCAGGAAAGAGGTGGAGCCCTGGGGTTATGTTGTATCGTCTGGGGAGGAAAGAGTCGTTCTATCAGAAGGCGATTCAGTTTACGTGGCCATGAAAAAGGAATGTGACATCAAACCGGGCGATGAGTTCACCATATACAAGGCATCCCCTGTGGTGAAGCACCCCCTGACCGGAAAGAAATTGGGGTACGTGATCTCTTTCCTGGGAAGGGTCGGTATAAAGGAAAAAGTTAAGGATATCAAGGAAGAGGACGTAAAAAAGAAGGTAATTTCTCAAGAGCAAAATCTTTACAGTGCAGAAATCGTAGAAAGTTACATGGCCATTCCAATAGGCAGTCCAATCCTGTCATACAAGCCCCTTTCCCCGTGTATGCAACCAATGCCCATGGAAAGTGAATTGACGACAAATATTGTTGCTATCAAGGACATGCGTGAGGTTATTGGACAGTTCAGTGTGGTCTATCTGGACCAGGGTTACAACCATGGGATCCGCAGGGGAAATCTTTTTGAGGTCTTGGAGAAAAAACAGGCCGAATCTCCCCAAAAAATAACGCTTCCAGATATGATAATGGGTCACGTGGTTATTGTAGAAGCCAGACCCGATACTGCTACCGGCGTGGTTGTAACTGTCAAAGAAGAGTTTTTCAATGGTGTCTTTGTGAACCGTATTGATTGGCCGGACGCTAAAATCGTTCTATCGATGGTGCCCGAGTGTCCTCTTGAGTAATATCTCAATAAGTCCGGTCATTCCGACTGCTTCCCCCTTTTGCAAAGGGGGATAACCAAACCATGGTCCTCTATGCCAGGCCTTTTACTGAACGAATTTGGTTTTCCCGAAGAAAACGCTTGACTAACTTACCTCACTCTGTTTTATATTCCCGCCATCCCTGCACAGGCAGGATACTGCAAACTAACAAATAACTGACTACATCCTTTTGGCTCTCCATGAAAACATGGCAGAATGAAAATTGCGCCTGGTTGGCTCTCAATATGATCTCGGGCATTGGCAACAGTATTTTTAAGAACCTGCTGGAAAAATTCTATCACCCGGAAGGTGTCTTTGAGGCCCGCTTATCTGAATTGATGAAAGTAGAGGGGGTTCGCAAAGAAATTGCTCACAGGATTGTGAAGCGTGAATTTATCTCAGACCCCGAAGAAGAACTGCGAAAGGTAAAAAAATGCAATGCCCGGATTATTACTTATACGGATCCCTCTTACCCGTCTTTTCTAAAGGAAATCAGCTCTGCCCCGATGCTTCTATATGTCAAGGGAAAGGATATTCCTGTTAATCGAACATTTGTGGCAATCGTTGGTTCGAGGAATCCAACCCACTATGGCATCAAGAATGCAGAAAAGCTTGCCGCCGGGCTCGCGATACGCGGGGTCGGGGTGGTTAGCGGGCTGGCAATGGGGATTGATTCCGCCGCCCACAGGGGTTGTCTTAGGAGCAAGGGTTTTACTATTGCAGTCATGGGAACAGGAATTGATACTGTTTATCCTGCCTCAAACAGACGGCTTTCAGAGCAGATCATGGAAGACGGGACTCTTATCACTGAATTCCCTCTGGGCAGCCCGCCTGAACCAAAGAACTTTCCTATACGGAATCGGATAATAAGCGGAATTAGCAGGGGTGTTGTGGTTGTGGAAGCGACGAAAAACAGCGGCTCTTTGATCACAGCCTCATTCGCCCTGGACCAGGGCCGTGATGTGTTCGCTGTACCGGGAAGTATTGATTCTTTTAAGAGTATGGGGACCCATTTTTTGATCAAGCAGGGGGCCAAATTGGTTGAGAATGCCGATGATATTCTTGAAGAATTGGATTTTAGTGAAAGATTACCACGAAATAGTAGTCTTTTTACAGGCGCTTCTGAAAAACTCCCGGAGATGGCTGAATCTGAGAGAAAGGTTTATGAAATTATAGGAAACTATCCAATTCATGTTGATCAGATCGTAAGGACAGGGGGTATGGATGCAGGTGAGGTTTTGAGTATTTTGATGCAGATGGAGTTAAAGGGAATCGTGAAACAGCTTCCCGGGAAGATGTTTGTTCGTTAATTATTATTATTTTTAGACAGGATGTACCCCGCCATGCGCGGGGCAGGCATGGATAGACAAGATAAAAGAAATCATGTAATCCCGTCAAAAAAAGTGAAAGAAGAAAATGGCTAAGAAGATATCGACAACACATAAAAAGAAATTTACCGCCACAGCAGATATGACCGGCAGGCAGTTGGTTATTGTGGAATCGCCGGCCAAGGCGCGAACGATTAATAAATATTTAGGTTCAGACTATGTGGTTATGGCTTCTGTGGGTCATGTTCGAGACCTGCCGAACAAAAACCCCAAGGGGATCAAGGACCCTGTGCCAGGCGTGGATCTCGATCATGATTTCAAACCCACATACCAGATCATTAAGGGCAAGGGGGCGACGGTCAAGGAATTGAAAAAGGCGGCAAAAAATGCCTCAGGCATCTGGCTGGCAACGGACATGGACCGTGAAGGGGAAGCTATTGCCTGGCATTTGGCCGAGGCGTTGAATGTCAAACAGGAAGATGGCAAACGCGTTGTGTTTAACGCAATCACCAAGAGTGAAATAGAGAAGGCCTTCCGCAGTCCACGTTTGATTGATATGCCCAAGGTCAACGCACAACAGGCGCGCAGGATCCTTGACAGGATCGTCGGTTATCAGGTTTCACCGCTGTTGTGGAGAAAAGTTGCCGGTGGACTGAGCGCTGGGCGAGTGCAATCTGTGGCAGTCAGGTTAGTGGTGGAGCGGGAGCGCGAGATCGAGGCGTTCACACCGGATGAGTACTGGAAGGTCATTGGCTACTTCACCACCGATCTAACCGATCCCGCGTCTAAAGCCGCAGAGTGGCTCAAGTGGTTGGCCGAAGCGCCTGAAAAACGAAACGGTCGAAATACCAACGGCAGGACGGTGCGGGAAAAGAACGGTTGGCTGGCTGAGCACAATTGTGTTGCAGCGGAATTGATCCGGATCAATGGCAGGAAGTTCGACCCGAAAGACGTGGAAGCGGCTCTGGCAGCCGCAAAAATGGCGGGCTTTGAACTCGATGAAAAAATCGGAAAACAAGTTTCAAAAGCCAGGGGACCAGCTCAGCAGGTCATCCGCCTGAGAGGTCACGTGGCTGGCGGACCGGAATGGCGGGTGAAGTCGGTTCAAACCAAACGCACTAAAAGCCGGCCTTTTGCGCCTTTCATCACCAGTACGCTTCAGCAGACGGCAGCAAGCCAGCTGGGTTTTACTGCCCAATCCACCATGCGCGTTGCCCAGGACCTGTATGAAGGTGTTCCAATCGATGGCATGGGTTCGGTGGGTCTTATTACCTATATGCGAACAGATTCCACGGTCCTTGCCGGTGAAGCGATTAAGATGGCCAGGCATTACATTGGTTCGCAGTTTGGTGAGCCATACCTGCCGGCAAAGGCAAACTTCTTTTCTTCCTCCAACAAATCAGCACAGGAAGCTCATGAAGCAATCCGACCCACCGATGTAAACCTGACACCTGACCGTATTCGCTCGTCCTTGAATGACCGCCAGTACAAATTATACAAGATCATCTGGGAACGATTTGTAGCCTGCCAGATGACTGACGCCCAATGGGACGCAACCACTGTTTTGATCAGCGGGACTACTAAGGGAAAGGAAATGACCTTTCGGGCCACCGGTCGCGTGCTTGTCTTTGACGGGCATTATAAAGTGGTCGGTGTACCCAGTAACTCAGATGAAGCCGTGTTGCCGCATGTGACCGAAGAACAGCAGTTGGCGATGTTGCAAATCGATCCTACACAGCATTTCACTGCACCGCCCCCGCGATATACTGAGGCATCACTTGTTCGAAAGCTGGAAGCCGAAGGCATAGGGAGGCCCAGCACATATGCCCAGATCATTCAGGTCATTCAGACCCGCAGATATGTGGAAAAAATTCAAAATCGATTCCACGCGACAGATCTGGCCAAGGTCGTAACCGATAAACTGATAGAAGCGTTTCCTGAGATATTTGAAGTCAGCTACACGCGTGACATGGAGCAGCAACTCGACGATGTTGAAGAAAAGCAGGCCGATTGGGTTCAGATGCTTCAAAATTTCTACGGACCATTCAAGCAAAGTCTGGATGCGGCATACGAAGGCATGGGGCATGCAAAAGCCGAAACCCAGCCAGCCCCGTATAAATGCCCTGAATGCGGCAGTGACACGGTGTATCGTTTTGGTCGCAACGGTCGATTCTTGAGTTGTTCCAAATACCCGGACTGCAAGTATGCAGCGCCTATAGACAATGACGGCAAACCAGTTGAGCCGGCACAGACGGACGTGGCCTGTCCTAAGTGCGGCGCGACAACTCTGATGCGTAAAGGGCGTTTTGGAGCATTTCTCAGTTGCACTAAATACCCTGAATGCGATGGCATCGTAAACCTGGACAAGAAAGGCTGTGTCAGTCCTCCGAAGGTTCCACCATTGATCACAGATTTGCCGTGCCCCAATTGCGGAGCGCCAGTGAACCTTCGACGTGGAGCACGGGGGCCATGGCTGAGTTGTTCGAAGTTTCCAAAGTGCCGCGGGAGACTGGGCTGGGCCTCACGTGACAGCAAGATAAAAGAAAAGTGGGGAAAGGCGCTCGAGGAGCACGAAAAAGCCCATCCCCAGCCGATCATTCGAAAAATGGACGGAAATCCCGTTGGCGATGCCTACACGCCGCAGATCCAAAACGTCAGTCAACCCTAACCTGCAACGGGCAACGGAGGACGGGCAACGGTGAACGGATAACGGATAACGGATAACGGATAATACAACGGATAACAGGATAAACAAGATTCTTTACCTCTTTTTTACAAAATCAGGTCAATCCCGTAAATCCTGTCTGAAGTATTTCTCATTTCTCTGGCGATGACACAAAAAGTGGGCTTTTTTCCCAATCCCTGTGTGTTTCCTGGAAGGATTTCATGAAACACCGTCCTTTTTTGTCGCGCAGATCGTAGATGCTGTGCCTCAGGATTGTAACCGGAATTCCCCCCTTCATGTTGACCGTGATTTCATATCGGCTGAAACCGGCAACAATGCCTTTAATGATTTCACCCTCAAGAAGGGTAAAGAACACCACGGTTTTTTCTTCCATCAGGGGAAAAAGGGATTTGTTCTTGATATGATATCTGTTTCTCGGGGAAGGTATAGGTTCCAGGGCAAGGTCCCTCACCTTTTTGTCTGTTTTTACGAGCGGTGTTACAGACCCGGCCAGGTCTTCGGGGTAGATGAGCTTGACATGGGTCTTGGGCAGGATCTCATCACCTGCCCCATCAATGTTGAAACACAGGTCGTATTTAAGGTTTTCCAGAATCCTGACTTTTATAATGCGATGGCTATGGATGTGCATTTGCCATGGCTGGTTTGAGGCAAGGGCCTGATCGAAAATTGAGATGTTGTACACCTTATCCAGATATTCCTGGAGTCCTGAAAGATAACCCATTGGTATTCCTTCAATATATAAAATCGCAAAATGATATTAAACTTGTGGATCAAGGTTCGTCGTAACTTAGGTCGTCAGGTTCACCGTTCAGTTTTCATCAGCTACCCTAAACCCCTGAACCCCTGAACCTGAGTAGACACGATTAGTCTTTAAGGCTTTCTTTCAACTCTTCTTCAAACTCTTTGAAAAACTTATCTTTTTCTTTCCAGTCAGGGCCAAATCGCCTGTTAAAGTATTTGCCCAGTCTATCAAAAAGCTTTTGCCAGACCGGCTTACCCCTTTCCAATACCACGTCTTCAAGAAATGATGTAAGTTCCGACGTCTTTTCCTTGGGAAGAAAAGAAACAGCGCCCAGTTTTATGGATTTTTTCAATGATTCCGGCGAAAGGGCATGAGCGGTGAGCATTACAGTTGGAAATCCTCTGGATACGGCATTTTTTAAAAGCTCAAAACCTCTTACACCCATGATATCAAGGATTACAATATCATACGTATAACTCAGTAGGTATTGCAGGGCAGTGTCATAATCACCCGCTTTGTGAACAAGGCACATGTCAAGCTCTTCCGCCACTGTTTCCAGTACATCAGGCTCGTCATCTACCACCAGAACGACTTTGTCTTTCAGGGGACTTTCTGAAGTCATTGGTTTTTTTGCCTCCATTCAAGGATTATTATTACCTTCATAGCAAAAATTTGTTTTTTTTAAAACAAATAAATGATGGTCTAGTAAAAAGTCCAAATTTATGGTTTTGACGCCCATAAATATTTGCTAAATGTTCATAGGTTCAGGGTTACTATCTTTTTTTGTGCTTTGGAAAAAGACCTGAATGATGGTATGCTAAACACTCCCGCCTTTTGAAAAGGGGCTTCAAGCACTCCCCCCTTTTGAAAAGGGGGGCCGGGGGGGATTTAATAAACCACTTGAAAAATCCCCCTTTAAAAAGTGGGCTTTAAAGGAACCTACATTAACTGAATGGCATTGACTTTCTGAATCGTAATATGAAAACCAGAAAAATTTCCCTTTGCCCTATGCAATATTTCCCGGCAAGGAATGTTGAGGCGTCTCTATGCTGACAATCCTTCAAGCTGAGACAGGGAAAAACCTTGAACTCGCCAGGAATATTTTTAAAGAATATGCCACATCTCTTGACTTTGATCTGGATTTTCAGGATTTTGAAGAAGAGTTTTCTACCCTCCCTGGCCAGTATGCCTCACCGGCTGGGCGTCTGCTGGTTGCCATGTATGAAGATAAGCCTGCCGGATGCATTGGACTGAGGAAGATAAGCCACGGAATATGTGAGATGAAAAGGCTTTATGTGAAACCGCAGTTCAGGGGTTTGGGCATGGGCAGAGCACTGGCTGGAGCTATCATTGAGGAAGCCAGGCAGATCAAATATGCCCGCATGCGCCTGGACACGGTTCCATCCATGGAAAAGGCAAGGGCGCTGTATGTGTCACTGGGGTTTAAGAAGATCAGGTCCTATCGATACAACCCCATCCCAGGCTCAGAATTCATGGAGTTGCCCCTGGATTAGATGCTTTTCCTTAGCATAAAAATTGGATGTTCAAAGTGTTCGTCAGGAGGCCGAAGAATACATGACAATAAAATCTACAAAACCGTTGATTGGCCTGACATGTTTATCCATCAGCAGTTCGGATTGGGTCCAGAATGCCCCTGGGAAATATTTAGACGCAGTTTTTCGCGAATATTCCAGAGGTGTTGAATCTGCCGGAGGTATTCCTGTATTGATCCCTGTATTAAAGGACCTTGAGGCGACCAGGGCAGTGCTTGACCGCATTGACGGCCTGCTTCTGACCGGAGGAAGAGACGTTTGCCCCCGGTTTTTTGGTGAAGAGCCAATAGTAGGAATCAGGGAGATGGATTACGAAAGGGACCTGAGAGAAATAGAATTAGCCCGGGAGGCCGAAAAGCTGGACATGCCGATTTTAGGGATCTGCCGTGGCATTCAGGTTATAAGTGTGGCTTTTGGCGGGACCCTGTATCAGGATATTTATTCCCAGATGCCCGGCTGTCTGGACCACAATCAAAAGGCCATAAAAGGGACCAACACTCATACGGTCAGAGTGGCCAGGGGTGCCAGGCTCTTCAAGATACTTGAGTCCGAGACTGTCTGGGTAAACAGCAACCATCATCAGGCGGTCAAGGATTTGCCCCCGGATTTTGTCACTTCAGCCACTGCGAGCGACGGAATCATTGAAGCCATTGAAAAACCTGATTATCCTTTTCTTGTAGGTATTCAGTGGCATGCCGAGGGCACCTGGATGCACGATGAGGCCTCCACTAAAATCTTTGCCGCCCTGGTCGAGGCGGCCAGACAGAAGATGACCCACTGATAGAATCGCGGAGCGATTGTATATGGTCATGAGTGACAAGACTGATCCAAATCCAACTGAGCAAGACCTCAAAAATATGACCGAGGATCTCATTAAGGCGCAAAGCACAATGACTTTGGCCACGGCAATGGAAAATATTGCTTGGGCTGCACCGGTTTATTATGCATATTTAAAGTATCGCTTTTACTTTTTCAGTGCCCCCGCATCCAGGCATATCCAGGAATCTTTGGCCAGTAATCAAGCGTCTTCGGCCATCTATGCTCCTGCGTCCACATGGCAGGAGATTCGCGGAGTACAGATGTCCGGGAGCGTCGAGAACATCTCTCCCGGCCTGGAAGCAATTGAAGCCGTGCGGGCGTACCTCAAAAAGTTCGCTTTTACAAAGGAGTTCTTTTCACCCGGACAGGCTCTGGATCTAAGTGCCTTTACAAGCCGGTTTCGGGTGAAGCTATACCGCTTCAAACCCTCTCTTATCTACTACATGGACAACAGCATACGTTTTGGTTTCAGAGAAAAAGTATGTCTGTAATCCAGATTCGAACAGGATCGATCCTCTGATTGCTATGATAATTCCAGATGAATCCTTAAGGCCTTATCAATTTGGACGATTTCTTTCTGCCCCAATTTCCCTATTTGTTTGACAAGACGGGATTTATAAAGGCTTATTTGCCAAGGGCAAATAGGCTAAAAGCTGCTTCTTATGTACATTTATGGCGGCCGCAATAATCTTGGAAGTGATAAAGTTCAGTTGCATAAGAATGTTTTTTACCTCTGTGTGCGTCTCTGTGTGAGATATTTTTTTCTTTTTTTTCTCGCACTTTGACCTTTCTTATCAAGCGTTGAGGACTTCAAATGAATCAAATGAAAGTTTTTCCTGCAGATATACAAACCTCTGCTGCCGGTAATAATTTCTCAAGTCTGGTTGCAAAATACTTCCAAGTTGCACATCAAAATCCTTCTTCCTGAACCCTTTTAATTTCTTCAAAATCTCTTGCTTTTCCTTTTCCGTAAGCTCCAGCGCTGTGCCTTTTCGGACTAAGAATTCGAGGTCAAAAGCATCCCGTATTTCTCCCCGGTCTATAAGGGCGAGTACCTTGTTTCTCAGCATCTGTTTTAATGTAAAACCCCTCACCAAAATCTGGGCAGAGAAATTAGGTGAGAAGGCAATTTTTTCTTCAGTGCTGCCCAGATGAGCTATTGTCTTTCGGATCTCTATCTTCAATTTTGGCATCCCCTTTTGTCTTCGGATTTCTGCGAGGATCGAATAATGCTTGTTTTGAACATCGGTAACATCGTGGTCCTGGAAAAGGGCGTTGGAGAGCTGATCATAGAATTGATCATAGTTCTGTTCTTTGAAAAACCAGAAATCCAGGTCAAGAGAATATCGGGGAAGTTCGTGGCAGAGCCTGAGCATTGTCCCCCCACCAAAGGCAAGGGATCCGAGAAAACGCTTTGATCCAAGCCAATGGAGCATGGCCATTTCAAATGCTTCATGATCATTTAATCTTTGCATAGTGCCTCTCGAGATATTTTATGGTCTTTAATGGGTACATTACAGATAGTTCTGTGAGAACTTTTTTATTAAACTTGGTGAAGTCCAGCGAGGGAATGTCAAAAGCATAGCGGCCTGCGGACGCAAGGTAACAGGCATCCAGAATGGCTTTTTCAGGGAGTGCAATGAAATAGCCTTCTCTTTTCACGAAGCCGCCATAGAGATCGGGCTTTATCTTCACATAATGAAAGGAAAATTCTCTCACCTGAAATGCCCTTGTTCGTTTGACAGCAATGCACTCGATAAAGCCTCTTTGCACCTGTGTGCTGATGCCATAAAAGGATAGGGCAGTCAATAAAGATATATATGATGGCACCTGGAGGAAGTTTGCGATTCGAAAAATATCTGTCTGCTCTAAATACCTGAGGGTTTCAGTTCTTAAATAAAGTCCTCTCTTTAGTCTTGTTAGCAGCCCCTTTTTTGCATAACGGCTGCACAAGACCGCTGCCGATGCAGGTTGAATATTAAGGGCGTGGGCCACTTCCTCATGAGAGAAAAAAGGTTTTTCAATTTGTAAGAGACGTTCGTAATTCATAATGAGTATATTTGTTTGACAAATTTGTTTAATTATTATATTTGACCCAGAGTAGATAATCAACTTCTTTTTTCTCACAGCAGAGATCGCTGAGGACGCAGAGTTTTTTTATTAGGACACGGATTAACACCCCAGTACGATTTACCGAACCTACGGGGCCCCGACAGCGGGATCTACGCTTCGCTCCGACAGGCAGATACTTTTCTTTTTTCTCACGCAGAGACACGGGCGACTCCTTAACTTTAGGCACTTCAAACTTTAGTTCACTTTAGGCACTTTTCCGGCTTAACCGGATTAGGCCTTTAACAGCTCTCAACCCTATGTAAACTTCTGCCACAAAATGGTAAAGAATTACATATATTGTGGTAAAGTATTACCCATTTGTTCCAAGCCTCCCCAGAGTTTCTCCTTTGAGCAAAAATAAAGAATAAGTATATTTTATAACTAACTGAAATTAATGAATAAAAACTAACACTTTTTTCTTTCCTTTACCTTAATTTTATCCTGTTTTTGGCACGGCAGTTGCTGTTAATTCATGCAGTAAATCTTGAGAGTTAGGAAACGAAACAGAAAAAGTGTATTTTTCAAGTCGGTTTGAGAGAAAATAGCCCTTTAACCGTTAAGAAATTAAGTAGTTTTTTTCTATTATTGATTATGGATAGTTTTAGGTGGGATGAGATAAAAAAGATCTTAATGTTCTTTGTTGCAACGGCTTTAGTTTTTGGCTGTGGGCTTATTGGTCTTGCAGTAGTTGGAAGGAAAAAAATTCAACAGGGAAATATCGAGTGAAGAAGTTATTGATAATCTTATTGTTTTTATTTCTGTTTGGGACCCTAACGTACGCAAGTACAATGGTAACTGCTACCCTGACGGATCCCCTCCCTGGGCCTGTTATTATGCTGCTGTTTGGCTGCGGCCTCATAGGTCTGGCAGGCGCTAAAAAGGGGAAATCATTTAAAAAATAAGAACCCGTTTCACGATTTTTGAAAACATAACCACGTCATTTCAAGAAAATTTGATATATTTGCTTTATGCCTGCAGGAATTAAACACTACCTGAACCCGCTTCATGTTTATTGCAGACTGAGAGATCTCGGCCTGGCCAAGAGCCCGGCCGCTTTTTTGTGCCGGATTTACGAACGCGCAATATTCAGCAGATACTTCCTGGCACAAAATTCAGTGTTAATTCAAACAAAAGACAATTGAACCTTAAGCCTATAACCTTTTGCTGTGAAAGCCCCTTCAGAAATTCGGGCAACTCAGCAAAAAATATTTCCTTTCAACCTACACTAAGAACTCACGTAACTGATAATCCACCTCGTCCTGAATGAATAAAAAGTGTAATGAAGAATGGATGTGAGCGATTCTCGTATGGAACAAGAATTGAGAGATAATGGGGGTCGGCGTTCAGGTGTGGATCGACGGCAATATTCATACACAGGCCACATTCCTGAAAGAAGGGCAGGGGAGGACCGGAGAAGAAGGATTGACCGCAGGTGCGGTGAAGATCGAAGAAACGGAAATGATCAAACATTGGAGGTGAATCGAAGAAGTGGCCTTGACCGAAGAGCCGCTTTTCAAGTGTGATCCTATTTCGAGTGGCTAAAAAACCGACAGGGTTGGTGCTTAGACACCAGCCCTGCTTTTTTTTGCACATATCAACTTGGACAAACCTGGAATTTACAGCAGGGCCAACCCTTATGTCTCGGAATTTCTATCCCGCTGCGGCTGGAACAACAAAAGGTTTTTATCGAGGTCTGAGCTTATCCTCTCACATGGAATTTAAATACGCTAATTGCATAACGGCTGAAGTTTTTTCGCTTTGCCCTATGCTCCCCCCCCTCGCCCTATGCTCTTTTCCCTATGCAATAATCCCCACTATTCCGCTACTCCTGACTCCTCGTATGTGACTCCGCAAGGCCAGCGTCACTTTTTTAATCAAACTGGCAACTTCGGTGGCATGAGGCGGCGCTGAATTCTGACTCCTGACTTCTGAAAATGATATTGACAAAACTGCAAAAGTATGTAAAAATTTGCCATTATGGAAAATACTTTAATCGGCAAGCATCCCTCAATGCTCAAGATCCGGGAATTGATTACCATGGTCTCGGATACAGCCTTATCGGATACGGCCTTAAATGTCCTGATAATGGGAGAGACTGGAACCGGAAAGGAAGTGGTCGCCCGTCTGCTTCACCATGAATCCAAAAGGCGCACTAACAATTTTGTCAAGGTCAGCTGCGCTGCCCTGCCTCTCACACTTCTTGAAAGCGAGCTTTTCGGTTACGAAAAAGGCGCTTTTACCGGGGCTGTAAAATTCAAACCGGGAAAATTTGAGCTGGCATCAAATGGCGTCATTTTCCTGGATGAAATAGGAGACATGCCTCTGATTTTACAGGCAAAACTTTTACAGGTCCTCCAGGGCGGGGAATTTACCCGTCTCGGGGGAACAAGAGACGTCAAGGTGAACTCATGGGTTATAGCTGCCACCAATCATAACCTGGAAAAGGATATTAAGCAGGCCGTTTTCAGGGAAGACCTATACTACCGTATTAACATCATCAGGATTGAAATCCCCCCTTTGCGGGAGAGGAGGGAGGACATCCCCCTGCTTACCAGGTATTTTGTTCACAAATACGAGCAGGAATTGAAGATAGAGGAGCCGTTCACACTCGACAGGGGTTTGCGAAAACTCTTTCACTCCTATCACTGGCCCGGAAATGTGAGGGAGCTCAGCAGTGTAATCTTGAGGTTGTTGGTGGGGGATGATCCTGAATGGATTAAGACTGATCTTATAAATAATATTGAGGCGGATGGGTTGCCTCTACCCACGGATTTTGTTTCACAGCGTGCTGAAAAAGGAGTTGTAAAACCCGAAACTAGTCTTGGACCTGATGCTCAGAGATCACTAAAGGCCCTGAAAGCAGAGGCTATTAGACACATTGAACAGAAGGCCATCATGTATGCACTTAACATGACCGGCTGGAATAAAAGACAGACGTCCAAAATGCTCGGAATCAGTTACAAGGCGCTTTTCTATAAAATGGACAATCTGGGAATCAGAAATCCACGCTGATCTGATTTCGTAATTCCAAAATTCCTTAATTCCTAAATCCACATTATTCTTTTTGTGCATTTTGTGCCTTTTTGTGGCTGTATAAACTTTGAATCATCTATTTTTCTGACACTCTTCGGTATTCTGGAATCTGTGTGCCGGACGGAGCTGAGTTCTATAGAAAGGGTAAGCGTATGATTATTAAACATAAATTGGCAAAAGTGTTTTTGTTCTCTTTCTCCCTCATAGGACTTCTCTCTTGGGTAAATTGTAGGAAACCGTATTAAGGAGCTGTGAAGGTGTAATAGATTTTCGGACTGTATTGACAAACGAGCTGGTATATCGAATTAAATGGTCTCTTTCATGGAGGCCTTTTTTTTGGGGGAAAGGGGGGTGAGTTTAAGCAGTCTCACTCCACCCGATCATAACAGGGACTGAATGTCCCAAAAGAGTTGAACAATGATACTACCAGTTACAGCGAATCTCAAGGAAATAGAAGAAAAGGGTCGAAATTACCAGTGGGTTAGACCCGAGGTCTGTGTGCGTTGCAGGCATTATTCCATATCGTTCCAGTATTCCAACATTCTCTCAGGGGCGTAGGCCCTACAGACCGGAGGCCAATTACGAGCGAAGCGGAGCTAAGTTCTGTTTTTGAAAAACGCATGCGCTTTTTGAGGATATGAATGAAATAGCATGAAGGTTAATGTAAAAAAAAAGGGGACAGGCGAAGAATACTTAACTTAGCCTCTCCTTTTGTGTTATTTAGTATCAAAGTCAAAGAGGAATTGGGAATTGAAGGATAAAAAAGAAAGCGGAGAAGGGATAGGCGAAAGAGAAAATGTATTATACGAACCAATTTGACCCGTTCAAGTTGATCCAGATCGCTTAATGCCCGGTGGTGAACGGTATAATTCCATTAAATAATCAAAGAGTTAACGACTTCAAGGACTTAGCCCCATTGGACGGCATCAAATTTGCGTATGACCTGTGTGCTGAGGAGAATTTAAACCGGGAGATGATATTTTACAACGGTTATTGGTTATTATGCTCAGCGGAAAGGCAACAGAAGGCAGATTGAAGTTTTACTGAATACTGGTTGGAGGCTATGTAATTATGAAAAGTAAGGAATCGGATGTATCCTACAGTGGTACACCAGTTAATCTATTTGCGGATGCTGAACGTAGCGCTGTACTAAAAGAAATAGCATTTAACATTCCGGATGTAATTTTGAAGGAACGACAGTTATGCGACCTCGAACTTTTGGCGACTGGAGCATTTTCACCTCTCGAAGGCTTTATGACCCGGGCTGATTATGAGTCTGTTCTTGACCGAATGCGCCTTCAGAATGATCTCCTTTGGCCTGTCCCGGTTTGTCTGGATATCTCTGATACCCAGGCTAAGACACTTGAAGCGGGCCAGTCTGTGGCGCTCAGGGATGCGGAAGGTTTTCTTCTTGCTGTTCTGCATATTGAGGATATCTGGGCTGTTGAAAAGGAAAAAGAGGCCTCAAAGATCTATGACACCCTGGATCGAAACCATCCTGGCGTTCGATATCTCTTTGAAAACGGCAGTGACTACTATCTGGGGGGAAAAATCGAGGTTACGAGTTTGCCTCTTCACTCTGATTTCAAGCAGCTTCGGTTGGCACCTGAAGAAATCAAAGCCACTTTCAAGAGGCTCAGTTGGCAACGGATAGTGGGATTTCAGACAAGCAACCCGATTCACCGGCCCCAGTTGGAGATAGCCATCTCTGCCATGCGGCAGGCTAAAGCCAACCTGCTCCTCCTCCCCATTGCCGGTATGACAAAGCCGGGGGATTTCGACCACTATACCCGTGTCAGGTGCTATCGCGCGGTAACCCACCGCTTGCCACCGGATTCTTTTATCATAAACCTCTTACCCCTTGCCATGCGTATGGCAGGTCCAAGGGAGGCTATTTTACATTCTATCCTCGCGAAAAACTATGGGTGCACTCATTTTGTTGTAGGACGAGACCATGCAAGCCCCGGATCGGATAGTCAAGGAAAGCCCTTTTATGAAAGTGACGCAGCCTGCAAACTCACTGAAAAATTTAGCGAAGAACTGGATCTGAGCATTGTGCGTTTTGAGAAAATGGTCTATCTGCCTTTTGAGGATGAATACCGGTCGGTGGATAAGGTGCCGGATGGGATGCAGACCATCTCTCTTTCCGGGTCTGATATTCGGGAGCGAATACGTACAGGCCGGCGGATCCCCGAATGGGCCACCTTTCCGGAAGTCACTGATGAACTTCTCCAGGCCTATCCGCCGCCTCGAAAGCAGGGGCTTACGGTTTTTCTGACCGGACTTTCAGGTTCTGGGAAATCCACCATTGCCAAGGTGCTATTGTCTCGATTCCTTGAAATAGGGGATCGTCCGGTAACTCTATTAGATGGAGACGTTGTCCGTCAAAACCTGTCCAGGGAGCTGGGGTTTTCCAAAGAGCACCGAGACATCAACGTTAGCCGCATTGGCTATGTGGCAAGCGAGATTACAAAGAACAGAGGTGTTGCGATCTGCGCGCCCATTGCACCTTATGAAGCCACAAGGGCGGGGATAAGGTCCACAATAGAAGCTTACGGAGGATTCATCGAAGTTCATGTGTCCACGCCCATTGAGGAGTGTGAAAAACGAGATAGGAAAGGGATGTACGCCAAGGCCAGGGCAGGACTTATCAAGGGATTCACAGGCGTGGATGATCCATACGAGGTCCCCGCCTCCCCTGAGGTGCGCATCGACACCACGGATCTCACTCCGGACGAGGCAGCCCAGGAAGTCCTTCTGTTCTTGGGGCAGAAAGGATATATATAGTGTCTGAGCGAAAACCCCGTTTAGACACTGTTTAGGGTCACCACACAAAAAATTATACCTGGAGGGTATCAAGAATGCTTCATGCAGTAATACTGGCAGGAGGAAGTGGAACACGGTTTTGGCCTCTCAGTCGCGAGAAGATGCCAAAACAGTTGCTCCACATATTAGGGGCTCGAAGCATGCTCGCCATGACCCTGGATCGGGCATGTGCCCTGGTATCTGAAGAACGGATTTGGATCGTTACCACGCGTTCTCAGGCAAGTGAGATCAAACAGGAACTCCAAACACTCCATTTAGAAAAACTCCAGGTAATCGAGGAGCCGGCCGGCAGAAATACGGCTGCAGCTATTGGTCTTGCTGCTGTACGAATCCATCAAAATGATCCCAAAGGCGTCCTGGCGGTTTTACCTGCTGACCACCATATTGAGAAGGAGGATCGCTTCCTTGAACTGTTGCACGCTGGTAAAATGGTGGCTGAAAAGGGATGGCTGGTGACCCTGGGTATCAGCCCAACAAGGCCGGAGACAGGATATGGATACATTAAGAAGGGTAGCCGTATAGACTCATTAGATCTAAGCAACCTCGAATTTGATGTCTTTAAAGTCTCCCGATTTACTGAAAAACCAGATCAGGAGACGGCGGAGAAATATTTGCGATCCGGAGACTTCTTTTGGAACAGCGGGATTTTCCTGTGGCGGGCAGATCAATTCATGGATGAGATGAAAAGATCCCTTCCCGAGCATTATAGGGGCTTGATGGAGATTGGTTCCCTTGGTGATCTTTCCTCAAATACGGATCGGGTGGAGGAGATCTACGAGGGGCTAACAGCCATTTCAGTGGACTACGGGGTAATGGAGCATTCGGACAAAGTGGCTATGATCCCCGCCAACGTTGGATGGAGCGATGTGGGGAGTTGGGCGGCCTTGAGGGAAATTAATGAGAAGGACCTGAACGGCAATGTGGTAAAAGGGAATGTTCTGGCTGTGGATAGTCGAAATTCCCTGCTTTATGGTCAGGATCGTCTGGTTGCTGCCCTGGGGTTAGAAGGATTGGTTGTTGTAGACACTCCAGATGCAGTTTTGGTATGCCGCGAAGATATGAGCCAGGACGTGCGGAAGATTGTAAAGCAATTGCTCGATGAAGGAAGAGATGAGGCCCTGGTGCATCGGGAAGTGCTCAAGCCATGGGGTGCATATAAGGTGCTGGATCGTGGGGAAACATACCAACTGGGATGGCTGGATGTGTTGCCGGGGGAAAAGTTAAGTTTGAAAAGCCATACACACAGAGCTGCACACTGGATTGTCGTGGCTGGTACAGCTACGGTGACGATTAATGACAGGATTGTAGATGTGTTCTGCGGAGAGCATATACATGTCCCTGAAGGGAGCCTGCATCGAGTTGAGAATCGGGGGAGTGAAAAACTCCGAATGATTGAAATACAAACGAGGAGCTTATTATGAGAATTGTACTTATTGGAACTGGATATGTAGGTCTGGTGTCCGGGGCCTGTTTGGCGGAGTTTGGCCATCATGTTGTGTGCGTAGATAAGGACCAGGACAAGATCGCTTCTCTGAAACAGGGGATTGTTCCAATATACGAACCCGGATTGAACGATATGGTCGAGAGAAATGTCTCACAAAGCAGACTTTTTTTCACTACCCATCTTGAAGAGGCGGTTGAGGAGGCCGACGCCGTTTTTATTGCTGTAGGAACACCATCGTCAAGAAGAGGAGACGGTTACGCAGATCTCACTTATGTTTATGAGGCGGCCAGGGAGCTGGCTCCCTTTCTGAAGGCCTATACTGTAGTGGTAGATAAGAGTACGGTCCCGGTCGGGACAGCGCGTCAGGTGAAGCGCCTGATAAAAGAGGCGAATCCGGATGCAGATTTTGACGTGGCCTCTAACCCTGAGTTTCTCCGTGAAGGGGCTGCTCTTGGCGATTTCATGCGTCCTGACCGCGTGGTGATTGGCGTGGACAGTGACCGTGCTGCGGATGTGCTCAAAAGGGTTTATCAGCCGCTTTATCTGATTGAAACACCCATGGTGATTACAGGGCTCGAAACAGCAGAGCTAATCAAATACGCAGCTAACGCCTTTCTGGCAACCAAGATAAGTTTCATCAATGAGATGGCAAACCTTTGTGAGGCAGTGGGAGGAGATGTGGTGGGGCTGGCCAAAGGTATTGGGTTAGACGGTCGAATCGGGAAAAAATTCCTGCATCCCGGGCCGGGATATGGTGGTTCGTGCTTTCCTAAGGATACCGTTGCATTGATCCGGATTGCACAGGAGCATGGCTCTCCCTCTCGAATTGTGGAAACAGTAGTGGAGGTGAACGCGGCCCAAAAGGCCAGGATGATCTGGAAGATTCGCAATGCACTGGGCGGAAGCGAAGCAGGTAAGACAATTGCCGTGCTGGGGCTTACGTTTAAACCTGAAACTGACGATATGAGAGAGTCGCCTTCATTGACGGTCTTGCCAGCCCTCGTTGAGAAAGGAGCGATTGTTAGAGCCCATGACCCTCAGGGGATGTCTGTTGCCGAAAAATTAATGCCTGAGTTACAATACTTTGATGATCCGTACGAAACTTGTATAGATGCAAGTGGGGTTGTTCTTATGACTGAGTGGAACCAGTATCGAGCTCTCGATTTGAAGAGAATCAAAGATTTGATGAAAGATCCTATTTTCATTGACTTGCGGAACGTCTATGATCCGAAAACCATGTCTGAGCTTGGTTTTTCTTATACGTGCGTGGGGAGAGCGAACGGATCGTAAACCCTTGAGGCTGAAGGCCAATTGCCGGTTCAAGGTTTGAAATGATGTTTCAGCTCGGTAAGGCGAACAATAATGAAACATGAAAAAAAGACAGGAAAACAACTCACTGATGAACTGGAAGCCCTGCGCCAACGGATAACCGAGTTGGAGGTATTGGAAGTAGAAAGGAATCGGACAGAGGAGGCCTTGAGGAAGACAAATACTTTTCTCAAGAATATATTGGACAGCTCATCTTCCATTTCCATTCTCTCAACTGATCTTGAAGGCACTGTGCTGTTCTGGAATAAGGGTGCAGAAAACATATTCGGATACAAGGCTGAAGAAATGGTCGGCCGGCAAAGAATAGACATTCTATATTCTGATGATGAAACAAAAAGGGTGACAAAGGAACTCAGCGCATCATTGTTGAAGAATAGGGAGGGGAAAAGTTGCGAAGTTAAAGAAATAACAAAAAATGGGCGCGAACTTTGCATACACCTGACATTAAGCCCCAGGTTCGATGAGAATGGTGGAATTGTGGGAATCCTGGGGATTGGTGAAGATATCACTGAACGCGTGCAGGCGGAAGAAGCGCTCAAAAACAGCCAGGAAAAACTCTATCAGGCACAGAAGATGGACACTCTTGGGACCTTAGTTGCTGGTATGGCCCATGAGATCAACAATCCCATCAACCTGATTATGTATAATATTTCTCTTTTTCAGAAGGTCTGGCATGATTGCTTACCTGTTCTGAACCAATATGGAGGCAAAGAACCCGGTAGAAAGTACGGTGGCTTGACCTATGATTTTTTAGAAGAAAATTCAGACCGGCTGCTTTCCGATATGGATATGGCTGCAAATCGGGTGGCCAAGATTGTAAGCGATCTTAAGAACTTTGCCAGACAATCAAATGTTGTCGATAAGAGTTCCATGCAGATTAATACGGCAGTGGAAAATGCTTTGCGACTGGCTCAAACCAGCCTTCGGAAGTCAGGAGTTGAACTTGAAGTTGATCTTGCCAGTGATCTTCCTTTGCTGAAAGGGAATCTCCAGAATATTGAACAGATAATTTTGAATTTAGTCATAAACGCTGTCCAGGCGATAGATCACGACCAGGGAGTGGTCAGGATTGCCACCGGATTTCAGAATAAGGATAGACGAATATTCGTTTCAATAACGGACAATGGCTGTGGTGTTGCCCCGGACATTTCTGATAAGCTTTTTGATCCATTTGTTACTGACAAACAGGCTGAAGGAGGCACGGGACTTGGCCTTTCTGTAACATACAGTTTGGTCAATGCTCATGACGGAGAGATTGTTTTCCAGAGCAACAAGGGGAAGGGAACAACCTTTACCGTGTTTTTGCCTACCGTTGTTAAAGAAGCAACAGGCAGGATTCTTGTTGTGGACGATGATATATCGATTCGGGATATGCTGACAAAAGCACTTACCGAGGCAGGGCCATACCTGGTGGAGGAGGCGTCCAATGGAATAGAGGCTTGCATCAAGCTCGGGACATATCGCCCGGACCTTCTCATTTTAGATATGTTTATGCCCGAGATGGATGGCCTCGAGGTCTGTCGCACAATAAAGTCGGAACCTGAGTTTTCCGATATGAATGTGATTATTACCACGGGATTCCCAGATCACCAGAAATTGAAAGAAGTTGCAGCATTGGGTTTTGACAGGATACATTACAAGCCTTTTAATTTACCGGATTTTCTTAAGGCAGTCAGCAATATTTTCAACCAGGGTTTACCCTCTTGGAAGGCTATTTAACTATGGAATCTATTCCCGACAATCATACCCCGATCCTTGTTGTTGATGACGACGTAGGTCTCCTTTCGAGTATCAAGGCCACCCTTGTCAGTTCGGGCATTCCTGAGCCAGTCCTTGTTTCTGATGGCAGGCGTGTTATGGACTTGGTAAGGGAGCACCGTTTTATGTTAGTTTTTTTGGACCTTGTCATGCCTCACATAACTGGTATGGAGGTTCTTCAACAAATAAAGAAGGAGTTTCCGGAAATAGAATGTGTGATTGTGACAGCCACTGACGATGTCTCCTCCGCAGTTCAGGCCATGAAATATGGCGCATATGATTATCTCGTCAAACCACTCAACAGCGAAAAGCTTATTATAGTCATTAATCGTGCCCTTGAGAGATATAACTTGCGACAAGGCCTGGCCCTTTTTGAAAAAAAGCAATCATTTTCAGACCTGAAAAACCCCCAGGCTTTTACTGATATGATAGCAGAAGATGAGTCAATGGCATTAGTATTTCATCAGGCTGAGTCTGTTGCTCCCACCGATTACAGTGTTGTTATTTCAGGGGAATCCGGGACCGGCAAGGAAATGCTGGCTCGTATAATACATGATTTGAGTAATCGTTCAAATGGTCCTTTTTTTGCGGTGAATATGGGCGCTTTTAGCAGAACGCTTTTTGAAGATGAATTCTTTGGCCATACCAAAGGGGCCTATACAGGTGCAGTGAGCGAAAAAAAAGGCTTCTTTGAGGCTGCGCGGGGTGGCACGCTTTTTCTGGATGAGATAACTGAACTTGAACCATCGCTGCAAGGTAAACTCTTGAGAGTTCTGCAGGAGAGCGAGCTCTACCGTCTGGGGAGCACAAGGCTTGAGAATGTTGACGTTCGAATTGTGGCAGCCACAAACCGTGACATTAAAGGGGAAATTGAAGACGGGCGTTTTAGGGCTGACTTGTTTTATCGGCTAAATATGTGCCACATAAAAGTGCCACCGGTCAGGGAACGAAAAAAAGATATCTTGCCGCTTGCCCGCCATTTTTTAAAGATACACGCATTGAAAAATGAGAAGGAAATTGATTCATTGACTCAGGATTTGGCCGGCCGTTTATTAGAATATCCCTTTCCGGGTAATGTTCGCGAACTGGAAAATATAATGGCAGCCGCAATACTCCGGGAAAAGGGGAAGGTCCTGACTTTATCTTCAGTTAGTGCCCTGTTAGCTAATTCAGGACCAGGCCAGGGATGTAATCAGGAACTCATTACCCTGTCAGAGCTGGAAAAGTTGCATATTCAGAAGGTGCTGGAGGCAATGAATGGAAATCGAACACGGGCTGCAAGAATCCTGGGTATTGGCTTGAGAACGCTCCAGAGAAAAATAAAAACATTCGGTGCATTACCAACTGCGCCAATGTGACGCATGGTACGTCATTTTTGCGCACAAATGCTAACCTATTGAAATAGCGTATAGAAACTTAAGAAACTGTACAGAATGGTATGCCGTAATGACGCAGTATTCTAACCTCATATAGCTTCCGTTACACGCATGTTTTCCTTCCTGGATAAATATTCTCTAACTATTTGTAATTACAATATAAATTAGGCTGTCCAGCCATTGCAGCGATTTGGCATGGTTTATGCTGATCTCAAATGCAGTGCAGGCATTTTCTACACTGCCGAGAGTGTTATACAGGCAAAGGAGAAATTGACAATCGGGATACCTAACCTGGGTAAACCGGGAAAGTGCCTAAAATGAACTAAAGTTATAAGTGCCTAATGCGTGAAAACAAAAAGCGAAAGACAATATCTCACAGCCATGCTTGTTTGACGCAATTAGGGATAAGGACCAAGAACCTGTCAGGGAGATTAGCCTTCTATATTAATTAGACATTAATTAGACACATATCGAACGAAAGGGCAAAACCGTCAAAAGGCGGTGACGCAAAGCTACGGGTCTAAAGCCGAAAGGACATGATCGCCGGGCTACCGAAGGTTATTAAAAAAAACGCCTTTGAGTGTGTATGCCCAGAGGCGTTTTTTTTATGGGTAATAGGTTTCTAAAAATGGGTTCGAAAAACAAAAGGAGAGATCAGATGATGAGCTTTAAGAAGTGTGCTGGATATTCCGTCATTGCACTGCTTTTCTGCTTTGTAACACCATGCCATGCCATGGATATAACCCTTGCCTGGGATGCTAACACTGAGCCGAATCTGGCCGGGTATATGATTTATTATGATACTGATGGTAGTGGCGCACCTTATAGTGGTGCAGGTGCTGCGGAAGGCGACTCGCCAATAGATGTGGGAAACGTAACGGAATTCACACTGAGTGACCTTTCAGATGGCGAAGTTCATTTTTTCGCTGTTACTGCCTATAATGATGAAGGGCTTGAAAGTGGTTATTCCAATGAGGTGGATGCCCTATCAATTAGCTTGTTCCAGGGTTCGAACCTAATCTCTTTATACAGACAACCTGGAGATACGGACATCGCATCGGTATTGAGCTCCATTTCTGGCAAATACACAAGTGTGTGGGCCTTTATAGATAATACTTGGAAGGCCTATGATCCAGTAAATCCCGGTTTCAGCGATTTGACGACCATGGAGGCTGGAAGGGGTTACTGGGTTGAGATGAATGAATCCGCAACAATGATTGTGGCTGGTTTGCTTCCATCGAATTCCACTAATCTTATGAATGGTTCGAATCTGGTGGGGTATAATTCGGCCAGTTCCCGGGACACCCCTGACGCTGTTGCATCAATTGAAGGACAATGTGTGTCTGTGTGGGCCTTCATAGAAGGTAGTTGGAAGGTATACGACCCTGCCAACCCTGGATTCAGCGATCTGACGACAATGGAGCCAGGTTATGGTTACTGGATTGATGTCTCAGAGGCATGTGTATGGAATGTGCCATAAGCTGAAACATGAGCTTCGGAGATTTTTTTTAGAGCATTTAAGTTTGCAGCGACCGAGTTTCGATTGGGTGGAAATTATGCCCAAAGGAGGGATCAGATGCTAAGGTTTAGGAAGTACTTATGGTACTTTACAATTTTATTTGTATTTTTCTTCTCCACTGTGGCTGAGAGCGCAATCCCTCGGCCAGCGAGAATTTTCGGCACAGTGACGGTTGATGGGACAGTGCTAACCCAGGATACCGATGAAGGCTATACATTCGAAGTGACCCGGGAGGACGGAACCTCTTATGTGCCTGCGGCCGAACTTACAGACGGGCTCAATTATCCTGGTGGATATAGTATAAATATGCCGCTTTATGACGCAGACGATCAACCAGAAGGAGCGAATCCGGGCGATACAGCCGTAATTCATGTTTACAAAGACGGTTCGGAATTAGCAGTTACGTCCCCTGTTGGTGGGCAATTTACAGTGGGAGAGGGTGGTTCTATCAATCAAATTAACCTTTCTGTTGTTTCGCCCCAACCTACACAGTACCAATTGACTGCTATTGTAGTCGGTGGTAATGGAACGGTCTCTCCCACAAGTGGTACCTATGATGGAGGGACTGTAGTAACGCTAACCGCTGATCCGGATACTGGCTATCGAGTCGAGACCTGGAGTGGAACTGACAACGATGGCTCCAAAGTTAATACAAACACTGTAACAATGGATTCCAACAGGAGTGTTACACTCCAATTCGAAGAGGTACCGGCGACACAATACCAACTGACTGCCACAGTAACAGGTGGTCATGGTACTATTTCTCCCACAAGCGGGACCTATGGTGAAGGAACAGTAGTAACATTAACTGCTGATCCGGATACAGGTTATCGTGTGGCGTCCTGGAATGGAACAAATAATGATAGCTCCACTGCTAATACAAATACCGTAACCATGAATTCCAACAGGAGCGTTACGGTTCAATTTGAAGAGATTCCTGCCACGCAGTACCAGTTGAGCGCTAGCGTAACAGGCGGCCATGGTACTATTTCCCCCACAAGCGGGACCTATAATGAAGGAACTGTAGTAACCCTGACCGCGGGACCTGATACTGGCTATCGTGTCCAGGTCTGGAGTGGCACCAATAACGATAGCTCCACAGCTACTACAAACACCGTAACCATGAACTCCAACAGGAGTGTCACGGTTCAATTTGCTCAAACACCGCCGGTGATCAATCTTTTTTCGGCAACACCCAGCACTATCAGTGAGGGCGAATTTGTTACGCTTTCCTGGAATATTACTGGTGCTACCTCAGCGACCATTGACAATGGAGTTGGTACTGTTGTTACCACAAGTGGATCAGCCCAGGTTGCGCCCACAATTACGACCACCTATACGTTGACGGCCAGCAATCCTGCAGGTACAGTCACTCGTGGGGTGACCGTTACGGTACTTCAGGGGGGTCCGGTAATCGATAGTTTTACAGCCTCACCCAGTACAATCAATGAAAGTGAATCTGCAACCCTTTCGTGGAGTATTAGTGATGCAGATTCAGCGACTATTGACAATGATATTGGCCCTGTTGATCGGGTGAGCGGTTCTCTTGAAGTCTCACCCCTTTCCACAACCACCTATACGCTCACCGCCACCAATGATAACGGTTCAGTCATTAGTAAAGTGACCGTTACTGTCTCAGAGCCGTCAGTTCCTGAAATAGTTGAGACAGTCCCTCACGATGGCGCAGGGGTTAATGATAGCACCCGCGTGTCCAATATGACATCATTTTGTGTGCGAATCGAAGACTCTGATGGCATAGACATTACGGACCCAGCGAGCATCAGGTTTACGGTCGATGATGGTATTGTTGAGGAGTATACGCGAGATCTGGGGGATCATTCTGTTGTCAGAGTTATAAAGCTCACTGATGATGATGACACACGGGTCACCAAACTCTGGGTAACGTACGATAGGTCTAAAGAAGATGAACTTGAAGACTACAGCTATGATATGCAGATCAATATTAAGGTGGATATAAATAACAGCGCAGGCCGGGAGATGGCCCAGGAAAGTCATTCAATAAAAATAGAAACAGAAGCGGAGCACGACAAAGCAGAAGCTGCATCGCCAAAAACGGAGCCTGTGGATTTATCAGATCCAGATCTCGAGGACCCTGAATACACTTATAATGCAGGGATCAAGGTTACAAGCGGTAAGCTCAAGGGCGCCAAGATTATCTACAACAGCAACGAATCTGTGAAGCCAAGATTTGGGCCCACAGAAGAAGTTCCGTCCCTCGACGCAGAAAGTGAGGACATCCCTATGAATCTCCAGCCCCCCAATGTGTTCAGTACACCTGTCAAACTTCTTTTCCCGTATCGGGGGTATTCAGATGTAACCGACGTCGACATATTCCTGTTCACCGGGAATAGGTGGGTTAGGGCTTGTAATGCCGATGGTAATGTGGAGGCTGACGGTGAAGGATGGATGGTGCCGGGTTCGAGAGTGAACCATAATAAAGGTAACCCCTCTACAATAGAGATTAAAGTTTATCACTTTTCAGCGGTCCAGGCAGAAGATGATGGACCCGGCTCATGCTTCATTGCTACATCCGGCTATGGATCACTTTCTAAGGCGTTGTGTGTGAAGAAACTGGAGCGCTTTGCAGACATGTATAAAATGAGTTATCTGGCACTCCAAAGAGCTTGTGTACAGAAAATGCTGATCGTCTCGTTTATATTTGCCCTGATGGCAGAAGGCTTCATCATTGTCCGGAGGTCAAAAAAATATCCTGACCATTCTTGATGATTTATCGGATTGTAAATAGTAGAGCGCTTTTTATGAAAAATGGGGGTTTTTATGCGCAAAAAGCTTGCTGTATTTACATTTCTGAGTCTCATGGGAGTTGTTTTTCTGGAACTTGCTGTGTTTGCTGAAGGTCCAAAAAGTCCTACCAGCCAAATGTGCATGGCATCCATGAGTGACATTTACCTTTTCGAGGGTGAATCCGTCACCTGCAATGTTGTCATGGACGGGGAAGATAATACGCTTTTTCATTCACCCGATCCCTGGCGAGCTGATGGCATCACCGGGTTAGAGTCAGCTGACGCTGATGAATTTGGTGATTTCAATTGTGATGGCAGTATGGACATTTGTGTTGTTGTAGGGCTTAAATATTTTTTTAAAAGCTTCCAATTAAATCGTCTTAAAAAATCTTTTCTCTCCCTTATAGGCAATTCCCACAAGACAGGCCAAGAGCCCGAGCCATCCCTTGCGTTTTATTTTGACCTCCCCTGATGGTGGGTTTTTCTCCGGCAGCGATAAACAATACCAATAGTTTGAAGATGATACAGGGTGTATGCCGGGGTCTGAGTGTCTCAAGATATTTGCAAGGTGGCCGATAGCGTAGAGGGAGGGTTGTTCAAGGAATTATGGGATGCAAATATGTAAAAAATGACACAGTGTGTCAAATTATTAGTTTACACCTCAATTGAATCAAGCTCAATAGAGGTGATACTTGGTATCCGGTACTGAGCACTGGTTTAGAGGAATATTTTTCTTTTTTTATATCTCTATCAGGGAAGTAATATAGGATAAGACGTAAAACACATTAAAACCAATACCAGACAACCAATACCCAATACCACCTAATTGAGCATCACGCAATTAGGGTATTATGATAAATTATGATATAATAAATTCAAAACTAAATAATGATAAGTATAAAGCCCCCGTTTTTTCTTGTGGTATGGATATTGCTTAAATTAAGGCAGTATTGTCTGTTATGTTCATATTATCCATGGATTCGAGGGAGGGGTGTTAGTGCCCTTTCTTGTTTCATGGCAAATGAAATTGAAACAGTGGTTTGATACTAAGGTATGGAGGACCCTATCAAGACAGTAACCGTGTAGAAGGTGAAATGGCTTTGGATTGGTCTTGAAAGAAAGGGTGATACCAAATTGAAAAGGAGCTTATCATGTCATTGACAGATCTTCTTAATATCGTGCCCGGCTATCCTTTATTGTCCATTTTGATATGGTTTGTGGTTGCTATTGCCATGCTGTATCTTGCTCGATACCCTGCTCATCGCGCCATCAAATCGTTAAGCCGTGTTATCCATCACGGCATGCGGCTGGCTTCGAGATCAGTATTGTTAGCCGAAGAACGGTTGGTACACCGCAATAAAGAAGTCCTGCTTGCTGCTGGAAGAGAATCATTGGAGCGATTGATTGAGCGCGAATTTCAAAGAGTGGATGCGGTTGTCAAGCGGGATCTGAGCGGTTATCCGGCGCTTCAGCATACTTTGGCGGAACAGATTACCCGTATTGACGAAGACTACAGAGAAAGCGCCGAGTTACCGCCGCCCCCGCCTAATTGGGTAGATGCGGTAAAGGTGATTGCAAAAATCCCTATTAGCAATGATCCGACAGTGGCAAATATATTTAAAGAGATCCAAAAATCAATCACGAAACAATATAAAAACACTATGAATGAATATCGAAAGAGTACGGGTGCCCGCCATGCTTTATTAAGGCAGATGATGCCGTATTGGCGTAAGCTGACACAGACTCTGGACCAGGTGGGTAAAAAAATAAGTGGTTTGCAGGAGCGTGCCACGGTTATCGATCACAGAATGGAAGACTACGAAGAAATCAGGGCGAAAACGAACAAGGCGGAACGGATGTTGGAATCATCCAGTATGACCCAGTTTTTTATCTCTGCCCTTGTACTGCTCATTGCCTTTGGCGGTGCGGTAATAAACTTCAATTTAATTGCATTACCCATGTCGGAAATGGTAGGAGGCGGAAGCTATATCGGTCAATTTAAGACGTCGAATGTAGCTGCGCTGGTGATAATTCTGGTAGAGGTTGCCATGGGGCTCTATCTGATGGAATCGCTGCGAATAACGAAATTATTCCCTGTTATCGGCTCAATGGATGACAAAATGCGCAGGAGGATGATCTGGGTCACGTTCAGCATCCTGTTGATTCTGGCCTGTGTTGAGTCGGCACTTGCCTTTATGCGTGACCGGATTGCGGCCGACATGCAGGCGTTGAGGCAATCGCTTGCCGCTGTGGAGGGGGTTCATCCAGTGAATAGCTGGATACCCACGGTCGGGCAGATGGTAATGGGGTTTATTCTCCCCTTTGCGTTGACATTCGTGGCCATCCCATTGGAATCATTCATAAGCTCATCCCGAACAGTAATGGGGTTCGTGCTTGTGGGGCTACTGCGCGGGACTGCCTTCTTGCTCCGTTTGATGGGGAATATCGCTAGTTATCTGGGTGAGTTGCTGGTGAACTTATATGATGTACTGATTTTCCCTCCATTATGGATTGAGAAATTTGTTCACAGCAGGGCACAGGCGGTTGAAGAGCCCGTTCATGAGAGTAGGCACCAGGTCGAAATAAATACACAAAAGGAGACGACATGAAGAAAGGTGTTGTTGCCATAATTCTTCTTTTAATGGGAATGCTGTTAAGTGGCTGTCCGGATACGGTCAGCCACTCGCGTGGAGTATATATGCTCCTGGACACTTCAGGCACATACAAGAATGAGCTGAATAAGGCATGCGCCATTATTTACTATCTTCTTGGCACATTGGAGCCAGGAGACTCACTTGCCGTGGCCAGGATTGACACAGCAAGTTTCAGCGAGAAGGACATTGTCAAAAAAGTGACCTTTGATAAACGCCCTTCCATGTCTAATGGACAGAAGCGGGTCTTTCGGGGCAAGATTGATAAGTTCATTTTCTCTGCCAAGGGCAGTCCCTATACAGACATTACAGGTGGGATCCTGCAAGCAGTGGAGTATTTAAATGAGACAGGTGCCGGAATGAAATACATCTTGATTTTTTCAGATCTGAAGGAAGATCTTGCTAAAGGCTATGTTCGCGATTTCCCAATTCAGATGCAGGGATTTGATGTGGTTGCACTGAACGTCACCAAGCTGCGCAGTGACAACGTAGATCCACGTGAGTACATGAAACGGCTTGAATATTGGAAAAAGCGAGCGGAAGCAGGCGGTGGCAGTTGGCGGGTAGTCAATGACCTGGAAAGGCTCGACACAATCCTGGCGAATTAGGTTTGATCCTTAATAGACTTTAGAGAAAGAAGGAAACACGATGGTAAGGAAAAAATATCATACTGTTCTTATCATGCCTTCCACGCCTGGAAAAAGAATAATAAGGTTTTCTTTGCCTTCTTTTTGCTGGCCTATCATTTATGTAGTGGTAGGAGCAATCGTATTCTGGGCAGGAGTGGGAACCTGGAGCTTTTATAACCATCATCAGATTGCCCAACGGTCACAATGGCTGGAAAAAGAAAACCAGCTTGCTAAAACGAAGCTCGAGGACGAAAAGCAAAAAGTCAAATTTCTAAGCCAGCGACTGAATAAAATCAGGGAAAAATCAGTCTTTATTCAGAATTTTCTTGGCCTGAAGCCTCAAGGCAAAGCAAAAGGGAAAATTGGGCAGGGAGGCGTGGAAGTCTCGCCCCAGGCGTTTTCTCTTCCTTCAAATGCTCCCTCCGAGGTAAATCCAGAACCTGTTGCCCTTATCCAATCAGCCCAACCCCCATATTTTTCTCATCAGGTCGTTGGTCAGCTCGATAACGATTTGCACCGGATAATCGTCACATTACAGGAAAGACAAGAGAAAATGGAATGTACCCCTTCCATTTCGCCGGTAGATCCCCAGAAATCATGGATTTCATCCGTCTATGGTACGAGAGTTAGTCCATTTACTGGCAAAAAGCAGTTTCACCCGGGTATAGATATCGCAGGATGGAAGGGAACCCCCATTATGGCGCCAGCAAAAGGAAAGGTCACATCTGTTAGGAAATGGGGCTCCATGGGACTAATGGTAAAAATAAACCATGATTCAACTTACCAGACCGTATACGGCCACCTCCTTAAGGCGGCGGTGAAAAGAGGTCAACGCATAAAGCGGGGAGAAGTAATCGGATATATGGGGAATTCCGGTCGAAGTACCGGTTATCACCTCCATTACGAAGTACGCAAAAACGAGAAACGCATCAATCCTTTCTTCCATATGATGGACTGGGATAAGAACAGCACCCTGATGGCGTCGAGTGAAGAGTAGGTAGCCTGTAACATCTGGAGATACAAATAATAATGGGGAAAGAAAAGATAGAAAGAATAGACACCATCATCGGACACCATGCACATTTTGAAGGAACAATATCCTCCAAAGAAGGCCTCCGTATCGATGGAAGCGTAAAAGGAAACATCCAATGTGAAGGGAGTTTGGTTATTGGAAGTGCAGGAAAGGTGACGGCAGAGATTGTGGCAGATAATGCGTTAATTGCCGGAGAGTTTACAGGTAATATCACTGCAAAAGACCGTTTGGAAATCACTGAGAAGGGAAAGGTGAATGGGGATGTTACTACTGTAAAATTCGTAATGGCACCCGGCGTAATCTTTGATGGCAGATGCCATATGCATTCCAGGCAGGTTCTCCTGGAACCGGTGGACTCTCTTTCACTGCCTGCACCACTTGTGTCTTCTGCTCCCCCGGGACTTCTTAAGTGAGAAATAACATATCTTAGAAATTCGGAATTTATAGGTAGGACCAATAGGCAGGGAGACTTTGTATGGACTTCCTGCTTTTTTTGTGTATTTAATATTGTTTTTAAGAGGGAGAGACAATCCATGAAAATTCTTGTAACTGGGACTGCTGGCTTTATTGGATCCTTTACCGCCTCAAGACTGGCACGGAGAGGTGATGAGGTTCTCGGTTTAGATAGTATCAATGATTACTATGACATTAACATAAAATATGGTCGCTTGAAAAAGGATGGG
>Ga0180009_10000283_pt1 | contig 72525 bp, 68 predicted proteins | sample OS_PC_MetaG_FD_123537 | JGI IMG/M metagenome (GOLD analysis project Ga0180009, IMG submission 123537) | Groundwater microbial communities from the Aspo Hard Rock Laboratory (HRL) deep subsurface site, Sweden - OS_PC_MetaG | ecosystem: Environmental > Aquatic > Deep subsurface > Groundwater... | reverse complement strand
CCAGATCGTTCGACACCGCCTTGACCATGTCCTGGCACTGGTCGAACACGCCGCGGATCACCATGTTGTGGATGTTGGCATCCTGCAAGGCGTACATCTGCGCCTGCTGGAAGCGCGTCATGCCGTGCTCGGGCGACAGCATGAACACGCGCACGCCGCGCTTGCCACGCATCGCGTATTCGGCGGCCGATCCGGTGTCGCCGGAGGTGGCGCCGAGGATGTTCAGCTCGCCGCCGGTTTTCGCCAGCGCATACTCGAACAGGTTGCCGAGCAGCTGCATCGCCATGTCCTTGAATGCCAGCGTCGGGCCGTTCGACAGCGCCAGAATGTGCAGGCCGGGTTCCAGCGTTTTCAGCGGGGTGATGTCGGCCGCGTTTTCCTTGTCGGTAACGTAGCGATAGACGTCGGCCGTGTAGGTTTTGTCGATCAGCGCGCGCAGATCGTCATGCGGGATGTCGTCGATCAGGCGCGACAGCACGGCGAAGGCCAGTTCGGCATAGCTCATGCCGCGCATCGCCGCGAGTTCGTCGGTGCTGAAACGCGGATACGATTCCGGCACATACAGGCCGCCATCGCTAGCCAGACCGCCGAGCAGGATTTCGGAGAAGCGAAGTTGCGGGGCGAGGCCGCGTGTGCTGAGGTAGTTCATGCCTGACCTTTTTACTTGGACGCCAGCTCTTCGAGGCGGATGCGCATCACTTGCCCCGCCACCGTGTCGAGCGCTTCGATCTTGGAGATTGCCGCGTTGATGTTTTTCTCCACCGTAATGTGGGTCAGCAGGATGATGTTGACCTGCACTTCCCCTTCGGCCGGCTCCTTCTGCACCATGGCGTCGATCGAGATGTGGCTGTCGGCGAGGATGCGAGTGATGTCGGCCAACACGCCGGGACGGTCAAACGCACGCAAACGCAGGTAATAGGCGGTGCGCACTTCGTCCATCGGCAAAATCGGCGTATCGGACAATTGATCCGGCTGGAACGCCAGATGCGGCACGCGATGGTGCGGGTCGGCGGTGTGCAGGCGGGTGACGTCGACCAGATCGGCCACCACGGCGGACGCGGTCGGTTCGGCGCCGGCGCCGGCGCCGTAATACAGCGTCGGGCCGACGGCATCGCCCTTCACCAGCACGGCGTTCATCGCGCCATCGACGTTGGCGATCAGGCGACGCTCGGGAATCAGCGTCGGGTGCACGCGCAGCTCGATGCCGTTTTCGGCGCGGCGGGCGATGCCCAGCAGCTTGATGCGATAGCCGAGTTCCTCGGCGTACTGCACGTCTTCGCGCGTGAGCTTCGAGATGCCTTCGGTATAGGCCTTGTCGAACTGCATCGGGATGCCGAAGGCGATCGCCGACAGGATGGTGAGCTTGTGCGCGGCGTCGATGCCTTCGATGTCGAAGGTGGGGTCGGCCTCGGCATAGCCCAGTTCCTGCGCCTGTTTCAGCACGTCGGCGAACGCCGCGCCCTTGTCGCGCATTTCGGTGAGGATGAAATTGCTGGTGCCGTTGATGATGCCGGCCAGCCACTCGATGCGGTTGGCGGTGAGGCCTTCGCGTAGCGCCTTGATGATCGGAATGCCGCCCGCCACTGCCGCTTCGAACGCAACCATCACGCCCTTGGCCTGCGCCGCCGCAAAGATTTCGTTGCCGTATTTGGCGACCAGATGCTTGTTGGCGGTGACCACGTGCTTGCCGTTGGCGATCGCCTGCAGCACCAGTTCGCGCGCCGGCTCCAGCCCGCCGATCAGTTCGACCACGATGTCGATTTCGGGATCGTCGACCACGTCGAACGGATTGATCGTCAGCGGCAAGTCGCCCGCCAGCAGTTTGGCTTTTTCAAGATCACGCACCGCCGCGCGCACCACGCGGATTTCGCGCCCGGCGCGACGGGTGATTTCTTCGGCATTGCGGCGCAGCACGGTCAGCGTGCCGCCACCGACGGTTCCCAGGCCCAGCAGGCCGACGTTGATGGGTTTCATTAATAAAGGATCTCAGTCAAAAAGGGGAATCAACGATGCGTGCGATTGCGGTCAAGGAACCGGCTCATGCGCCCGATCGCCTCGGTCAGGTCTTCCTCATGTGGCAGGAACACCACCCGGATGTGGTCCGGATGCGGCCAGTTGAACCCGCTGCCTTGCACCACCAGCACGCGTTCCTCTTCCAGCAGGTTGAGGATGAATTTCTGGTCGTCGCTGATGTGGTACTGCTTGGGGTCGAGCCGCGGGAACAGATACATCGCCGCCTTGGGCTTGAAACACGTCACGCCGGGAATCAGCGTCAGCAGCTCGTGTGCCAGATCGCGCTGGCGCGTCAAACGGCCGCTCGGCGCGACCAGGTCGTTGATGCTCTGGTAGCCGCCGAGCGCGGTCTGGATCGCGTACTGCCCGGGCACGTTGGAACACAGGCGCATCGACGCCAGCATGTTGAGGCCTTCCAGGTAATCCCGCGCGTGCCGCTTGTCGCCCGACACGATCAACCAGCCCGAGCGGTAGCCGCAGGCGCGGTAGTTTTTCGACAGGCCGTTGAAGGTGACAATCAGCACATCCTCCGCCAGCGACGCCAGCGAGGTATGGATCGCGCCGTCGTACAGAACCTTGTCGTAGATTTCGTCGGCGTAGACGATGAGCTGGTGCTGACGCGCGATTTCCAGGATTTCCAGCAGCAGCTCGGTCGGGTACAACGCGCCGGTCGGATTGTTGGGGTTGATGATGACGATGGCGCGCGTGTTGGGCGTGATCTTGGCGCGGATATCGTCCAGGTCGGGCAGCCAGCCCGCGCCCTCGTCGCACAGATAATGGCGCGGCTTGCCGCCGCCCAGGCTCACCGCCGCCGTCCACAACGGATAATCCGGTGCCGGTACCAGCACCTCGTCATTGTTGTTCAACAGCGCCTGCATCGACATCACGATCAGTTCGGAGACGCCGTTGCCGACAAAAATATCGTCAATCTGCACCCCGGCAATTCCCTTGCGCTGCGTCTCGTGCATGATCGCCTTGCGCGCCGAAAACAGCCCTTTTGAATCGCTGTAGCCCGAGGCGTTCGGCAGATTCAGAATGACGTCCTGTACGATTTCTTCGGGCGCCTCAAAACCGAACGGCGCAGGATTGCCGATATTCAGCTTGATGATGCGCTGGCCTTCTTCCTCCATCTGCCGCGCGCGCGCCATCACCGGCCCGCGGATGTCGTAGCAGACGCGGTCGAGTTTGGTTGATTTATGGATGGTGCGTAAGCGTGGCGTAGTGTCGGCCGTCACAGCGAATCCTTGTCAAGCTGCGTAAAATCAAGGCCATGCAACACCTTGCTAAAGTGTGGGATTTTACCGGAGCCGCCCTGCCCGGGCAAACCCAAAGCCGTCCCGCGCGCCTGCAACCCTTCAATCTGCTAAGGTTTCAGCATGAAACTGCACCTCAACACCGACGCCGGCCAAAGGCTGTTTACCGGCTATGACACCGATCACGTCCTGATCAACGACCAACGTTTTGATGCCAGCCTGCTGTTGAGCGCACAAGGCATCGAGATCGCGCCCTGGGCCGGACTGGGTTTTGACGCGCTCACCGCTGCGCATTTCGAGTGGCTGGCCCAGCACAAACTGGACATTCTGCTGCTGGGCACCGGCACCCGCCTGCGCTTCCCCCACCCCTCGCTTACACGCGCGTTGACCGAGGCACGCATCGGCCTCGAAGTGATGGACATTGGCGCGCTGTGCCGCACCTACAATTTTCTTGCGGCCGAAGGCCGCAATGTGGGCGCTGCGCTGTTAATCGAGCCGGATCACCTGCCCCTGTTGTAAGGCTGTCAGCTTCCAGTCCGGCGCGGCGGCACGCAGTTCGTCCATGATCGCCGCCTCGTTGCCCGGCTTGAGATGGGTGATCCAGACTTCGGGGTGCACACTGAGCCCAGCCAGTTCGACCGCCAGCGAATCCGGCCAGTGGTGCTGCGACTCACGCGCAATGCCGGCGAACGCATTTTCGAACGAGGTTTCGACAATCAGGTGGCGCAGGTCAGGGATGGCATTCAACGCAGCGACGAAGGCATCGCTATGGGTGGTGTCGCCGCTGAACACCAGGCTGCCCGCCGGGGTGCGAATCTGGAGACCGCAAGCCGGCACCACATGCTGCACCGGCAACGGGATGAAGCTGCGCTGCCCCAACGTACACGTTGCGCCGAGAGGCAGGGGCTCGAAGCGCAGCCACGGCGCATCAATACTGGGGATCTCGCGAAAATCCGGCCACAGCCGCCAGTTGAACAAGTCTGCCGCGAGAATATCCAGCACCTCGGGCAGGGCATGCACCACAACCGGGGCAGACCGTTTTTCCCCCACGACGTCGAGCAACAACGGCAACCCCAACACATGATCGAGATGCGAATGGGTGATGAAGACATGATCGATCGCCAGCAATTGTTCAAAGCCCAGCGTGGTGATGCCGGTTCCGGCATCGACCAGGATGTCGTCGTCGACCAGAAAGGACGTGGTCTGTCGGCCGTCGCCGATGCCTCCGCTGCAACCGAGGATGCTGAATTTCATGGCTGATTTATCTTCGTCTTTATTTGGTCGTGTAGACAAACACCCCGTCCCAGTCAGCGGGCGGCGGAGCGGTGCGAAAGTGTGCAATGCGCTCAAGATAGATATCGTAAAGCGTGCGCGGCGCGCGCGCGTTGAGCGCGTGTAAAGCCGCTTCGGCGGCGTCCCAGTCCTGCGCCTGATACTGCGCGAACGCGGCTTCGAACGCGGCCGCATCGGCTTTCAGACTGTCAGGCAAACCCGCCGTTGCGCCGAGCGGCTCGTAAATCGCCACCGGCAATGCCTTGCCTTTGACCCGCACCTCGTCGACTTTCATGAAGGCATGCAGCGGGTCGGCTTCGACCGTAGGCTGAGTCGCAAGGATGCCGACGCCATACTGCTTGGTGATGCCTTCGAGCCGCGAGCCCAGGTTCACGGCATCGCCCATCACGGTATAGGACTGGCGAAATTCCGAGCCCATGTTGCCGACGCTCATGCGGCCGGTGTTTACGCCGACGCCGATTTTCAACTCGGGCCAGTTGCGTGCGGCGAATTCCTGGTTGAGTTGCGGCAGGGCGGCCTGCATGTCGAGCGCGGTCTGCACCGCCCGGCTGGCGTGATCGCTCAAGTCCACCGGCGCGTTCCAGAACGCCATGATGGCGTCACCGATATATTTGTCGATGGTGCCGCGCTGCTGCTGCACGATGCGAGTCATGGTCGACAGATAGGCGTTGAGCACGGCGGCGAGTTCGGCCGGCGGCAGCTTTTCGGAAAAGTCGGTGAAGCCGCGAATATCGGAAAACAGCACGCTCATCTCGCGCGACTGGCCTTCCATCGTGTAGTGCGCCGGGTCCAGGCTCATTTCAGCCGCAAGTTCGGGCGGCACATACTGGCCGAACAATTTGGTCATCTGGCGTTTGCTGCGCGTCGTGGCAAAAAATCCATACGCGGTGTTGAGCGCATACAGCCCCGCCACCGTGAGCATCGGCGCGGCCATCGGCACCACCCAGAACCGTATCCAGGCAGCAGCGTAGGCCGCCGCCAGCGCAGCGAGCAGCAGCAGCGTGGTGGCCAACCCGATCAGCGGACCGAAGCGCAGCAGCACAACGACCAGCAGCCCCCCAAGCAGCAGCACAGCCAGCACGCGTACATCGTTGGCCCACGGCGGGGTCATGCGGGTCGTGCCGTCGAGCATGCCCGCAAGCAGGTGGGCGTGGATTTCCACCCCGGGAAAGCGGTTCGAGAACGGCGTCACCCGCAGGTCGGCCAATCCCGGGGCAGTGGAACCCAGCAGAACAATGCGGTTTTCCAGTTGCGCCAGTGGGGCTGTGCCCGCCAACACCGTGCCTGCCGAAATGTAGGGGAACGGCGCACCCGCGCGATAGGGCACATACACCGTGCCGTCGGCCCCCAGCGGCACGCGCAGACCGCCGACCTCGATCCACGGCGTGGCGTAGCGCTGCCCCAGCACGCTGGTTTTTTCAACACCTGCAGTGACAGGATCGCCGCCGAAAGCCACCCGCAAGGTGGAAGCGGACAAGGCCAGATAGGTACCGGCGCCGTACGGCATCAGCAACTGCATTTTCCGCGCGGTACCATCGGCATCGGCAAGCATGTTGAAAAACCCCGCGCCTTGCGCCGCGTTCTGGAATACCGCCAGATTCGCGCCATAGCCTGTGGGTACGTCCTCGCCCATTGCCACGGGCAGCGAGGGGGGCGGCAACCTGCCGGTTTTGGCATCGCCGGAGCCTGCGGGGATGAAGTAATAGCCCAGAGAAACCGGGCGCCCGGCCAGCGCCCGGGCAAAGCGGGCGTCGTAGTCAAGGCGCGGCGCAAGTTGCTTGAGCACAGACTGAAAGTCGCGATTTGCGACCAAATCGTGCTGCGCCAATCGTTTCAGGGAATCAAGCCCCGAACTGGTGTCGGGCTCAGCAAACACTACGTCAAACCCGACCGCCGCCACGCCATAGCGATCGAACAATTGATCGACCAGCTTCGCCATCTGGTCGCGGTTCCAGGGCCATCGACCCACGCTTTTCAGACTGGCTTCGTCGATATCAAGAATGGCGACGCGATCATCGAGACCGGACGGCGCAGTCCACCTCAGCCCGCTGTCATACAACCAGGCTTCGGCACGCTGCATCGGGGCGATAATGATCAGCCCCGATGCATGCGCCGCCATCAGCAGGACAAACAGCAAAGACAGCGCCGCCTGCGTCAGCCTCGACGACAAACGCGTCACCGGATGCGGTAAAAACGGCTGGCCAGATCTTTGCCCTGCACCGCATCAAAATGCCCGCCCACGGACTCGCCCAGGGTTGCCAGACGGTCGGCCGGGTGCGGATGCGTTTTGTAAAGTAGGCTGGTGCGCTCGTCCTTGGCGGGCAATCCGGCCAGATCCTGCAACACATCGGGCAAGCCCCACGGGGTGTAACCCGCCCGCGCCGCATACACCATCCCGACACGATCAGCCTCGAACTCGGCACTCTTGTCGAGTCCGCGCGCCATCATTTCAGCGCCGTTGCCGATCAGGTTCTGCACCACCTGGTCGCTGCTTTGCGCCTTGCTACTGGCCACCTGCCCCAGCGCGCCGATCAGGCTCGACTGCTTGAGCACCTTGAGGTGATGCCGCTGTGTGACATGGGCGATCTCATGCCCCAGCACTCCAGCCAGCTCGGCCTCGTTATTCAATCGCCGATACAAGCCTTTGGTCACGAACACATAGCCGCCTGGTGCCGCAAACGCGTTGATGTCCTCGGTGTCGAGCACACCAAAGTGCCAGACCCGATCCTTGCTGCCACTCTGCAACGCCACCCAGTTCCCCACCTGATTGACGTAGCTTTGCAGCTTGTCGTCGCGCACCAGCGGCACTGCGCCCAGCAAATCTCCTGAAACCTGCTTGCCGATCCGGCTTTCCTGCTCGGGCGTGTAATCGCCGAACAGGGCGAACCCCAGCTGGTTAACATCCAGCTGCTGCTTGGCCGGTGCAGGCGCGGCCGTGCTGGGCTGGGCTGTCGGCGCAGTCTTTTGTTCAGACGGGGTCGATTTGTTCAACTCCTGATTCAAGCGGTCTTCCAGCATTTTCCCCAGATCGAATCCACTCGCTGCCCCACTCAAAAGCAGCATCGAAACGGCCAGTGCAACGTGTTTGGTATTCATTGATTGTCCTCCCAGGATGATGCAGGCGTCTGCGCGGGCTGTGGTCTGGCCAGAACCGGCACCTTGATTGCGACCAGACCCGCCTGGCGGGCAAAACGCTTGCTTTCCTCCGCCGTTACGCGCGTCCTTTCCAGCCGGGCCAATTCGTCCGCATTGAATGTGGCTTTTTTCAGGTCTTCTTCGTTCAAGCCGCGCAGCCCCGCCACCGCGACCACGCGACTGGGGTCAGAACGGGTGGTGGCCGCCCCCACCACATCGCCCAGCCCGTTGCCGCGCAAGCCTCCCGCGCCAACACGCACCGACAGCAAGCGTATCCAGCCGGTTGTTTTGCCTGTGCTCACGCGCAGCCAGCCGCCCTTCTTGGCAAGCACATTGAGCGTGGTCCCCTTGGCTGCTGTTCCCGCCACTTTGGCTGTCGCGCTGGGTTGGCTATACAGCTTGTCGGTGCGCAGCACCGTACCGGAGGCCGCCAGAGCAGACCCCATCGTGGCAATCAGCAGCAACAAGCCTGCCGGAATCAAATAAGGTTTCATCGTGCGTTTCTCCATCAATTGGCAGAACTGAATGACCCGCTCCCCGGGGAGGCAAGCCGCATTGAAAGCGTTAAGATACTGCGATGAATTTCCTTGCAGCCTCCATCGAATCGCTCGGTGCCAAAATCGTCAGGGGACTGGCCGTTGGCTACGGACTGCTCGCCTTTCTGACAGAAGCCCTGTTAGCACTGCTCGACCGCAATACCTGGAACCGCGCTACCTTCGATGTAGTGGTTAAACAGATTTATTTCACCGCAGTGCAGATTCTGCCGGTCTTTCTCACCTATGTGCTGGTCATTTCGTGGCTCATCATCACCATCATCCTCACCACGGCTCGCGACTTCGGCCTGAGTGCATTCGCCAGCGAAATGACCATCCGGGTGCTGGTGCTGGAGCTGCTGCCTTTCCTCACTGCACTGTACATCGCCTTGCGCTCGGGCAGTGCGATCAATACTGAAATCGCACTGATGCAGGTCAACAATGAACTGGACGCCCTGGCGCACTGCAAAGTTCCGCCGATGCCGTTCGAGTTTCTGCCGCGCCTGATCAGTGGCGTGATTTCGGTGGTCGCGCTTGCCAGCCTGGCCTGTCTGCTCGCCGTGCTGCTAGGCTACCTGGCGATTTATGGGCTGAACGCATCAGGATTCGAGTACTACACCCGCACCATCTCAAAAATCCTGGATTTCAAAATTGTGGCCGGCCTGTTTTTCAAATGCGCTTTGTTTGGGCTGGCTGTCACCGTGATTCCCATCACGGCCGGACTGGAAACCCCCAAAAAACTGTTCATGGTGCCGGTCTCGGTGTTACGCGGCATGATGAAGGTATTTTTCGCCATCATGGTGATCGAGGTGGTGTCATTAGCACTCAAATACATCTGACATCGTTCACCGACCGCACCGCACTGATGGCGGCCGTTGCCGAACTTGGCGACGATGTGGCACGAGTCGGGCTCGATCTGCCGCTGCGCGCCAATCTGTCCGCGCTCGACAACATTGCGCTGATCCCGCTGTATCAGCGTCATTACGGTGCGGCCGAAGCCAGCCAGCAGGCGCAAGCACTGCTGGCGCTGCTGGGGCATGCCGACATCGCCTCCTTGCGGGATCCGGACATGACGCCTTCGCAACGGTTCGTCACCCAGTTGGCACGCGCGCTCATCCTCAAACGCCCCCGGCTGGTCATCGACCGCCCCGGCGCCACCCTTTACGATGTGCCCTACCCGCGCTTTATCCGCCAATTAGCCGACCAGGCCAACACAATCGGTACGTGGGAAATTTTCGACTTCAGCTGGAATCAGGCGCTTTATTCAGAATGAACACATTTAACTTCAAGGTAGGGCTGTTTGCCTTGGCCACCCTATTGCTTGGCGCCGCTTTTCTGACGTACCTCCTCTATGCCCGCGGCTATTTCGAAAACACCTACCGGCTGCAACTCGCCGCTGCCAGCGCCGATGGCGTCGTGCCCGGTGTGCCACTGGTTTTTTCCGGTATCGAAATCGGCAATGTCACCTCGCTAGGCTTTAACGAAGGCGGTGGCATTGTGATTCAACTTGAGCTGCCGGAACGGCACGCCAAATGGCTCAAACAGGACAGCATCTACACGCTGGACAAACCCTTGATCGGCAGCGTCAAAATCAGTGTTGACTCGGGCGATCTCGCTGGAGCCGCCTTGCCGGAAAACTCCACCATGCTGCTGCTCACCCCGGATATCAACAAAGAAATCCCGGTGCTGATCGCACAGGTCAAAGCGATTCTGGCCAATGTCGAACACCTCACCCGCAAGGAAGGCGACGTCAACGCCACGCTCGCCAACCTCAAGACGGTGACGGGACGCATGACCGGCGAATATGGCATGCTCGAAAGCATCCTCGGCAGCCCGGAACAAGCCCGTGCAGTGACCGACTCGCTCGACAAGACCCGTGCGCTCATGATCAAACTCGATGGTCTGGCAGGCAAAATGGATCAGTGGCTGTTCGCCCAGGACGGCGTGGCCGACAGCACCCGCGAATCGCTGGCCCAGATCCGCATCATGCTCAACGACGCGCAGTCCAGCCTGAAAAAGGCCGATGAGATGATGACGAACGCAGTTGCGATTTCTGCCGACGTCAAGGCCGGCACGCAGGACATCGCTGCACTGCGCGCCGAGATCGACGATGCCGTGCGCAAAGCCAATGCCCTGGTCAACGAGATAAATAAAATGTGGCCGTTCGCACGCGACCCCGAGGTCAAGCTGCCATGAAATCCCTGCTCGTCATCGCCTGCCTGGCGCTGCTCACCGCCTGCAGCAGCGGCCGCCCGACACCTGATTGGAAAGTCGACGCTGCGGATTTGGTCGAGCGCTATCAAAAGCATGCGCTGCTGGGTGAAAACACCCTGGCCGAGCGTTATTTCCAGCTGGCCATTGCCGCCACGGGCGGTGCCGGCCGCGTCACCGAAACAGCACAATTGTGGCTGGTCCACTGCGCCACCCGCCGTGCCATGTTGATCGACGACCATTGCGCCGAATATGTCGAGTTGGCCCGGATCGAACCGCATGCTGCGAACGCCGCCTATTTCCAGTTTCTGACCTTGCGCTGGGAGTCGGTCGATATCGCCCTGTTGCCCAAGCAGCACCAGCGTTTCGTCAGCGCCCCGGCAGCCGCAAGACCCGGCCTGCTAGCCTCGATCGACGATCCGCTGGCACGCCTGCTGGATGCCAGTTTGCTGGTCATGCGCCAGGAAGCGGACGCCAACACCCTCAGCCTTGCGACCGCCGCCGCCTCGGATCAGGGCTGGCGACAACCGCTCCTGACTTATCTCAAACTCCAGCACAAGCAGGCCAGCGCGCGCGGCGATGCACCTGAGCTCGCCCGCCTGACCCAGCGCATCCAACTGGTCGAGCAAAGCCTTGAAACGCCGCCATAAACTCAGCTAGTTTGCCCATAAGCAAAAGTTGACCGCACGGCTGCCGAAAAAATGACGATTACATTGACAAGCCAACAGTGCATCGTTAACTTGGCGGGTCGAAGCGTCCAGCGTCTTCGTATCTACCAAGTTGTACCCCAATACTTAAATGGAGGAGTCCCATGAAATACGCATCGATCGCCCTGGCCACCCTGGCTGTATTTTCAACTGCGGCCCATGCCGCTCCCGCCCTGATGAATGCCGATTGGACCGCTCAAGCGTGTGAGGCCTGGAACAAGGATGCCACTCTGACCACCGGACTGGGCGACAAATGGATCAAGAATGATGGTGGTCGCGGTCACAAGATCATCCATCTGTATCGCACCGACTGCGGTGAAGCCACCCAGACCGAGCTGAAAATTGTGCCCAAGGATGGCAAGGCCATCTGTGCCTACGGTGGCGCGGTTCAAACCACCAAAATGGAATACGCATACGACTACACGATGCACGCCACCACCGAAAAATGGACCGAAATGGGCGCCGGCGAATACGGCCCGATGAAAGCCATGATGTTCGGCCGCCTCAAGTTTGTCGGCCCCAAAGTGGAAGCCATGACGGTAATGGGTCCGTTTGAAACGTTCCTGAAACTGCCAGGCAAAGTGGCCTTCGACAAAGCCTGCCCCGCCAAATAAGCAGGATTTGCCACGAAAAAAAACCGGGGAATTCCCCGGTTTTTTTCGTCTGTCTTCTACCTAGAGTTTCTGCCAAGGATTAATGCACCGTCCCGGTTTTGACATCGAGCGGCCGTCCATTCTGGATTTCCTCTGGCGTGGCATCGCGAATATCAATGATGTTTACCAGGCAAGTCACGGTTTGTCCTGCCAGGGAAGGATTTCCATCCAGCGTAAGTTGGCCATTCTCGATTGCGGTGACATAAAAAACCTTGGTTTCACCCGACGCGTTCTCGAACATGACCTCTGCCCCCACCCGGCGAAACTCCGGCGGCACGTTCTCAATGTCATCCACAAACACCAGGCTCTCGTCGCGCACCCCGTATCCATCTTCCGGCATCAGCTTGATTTCGATCCGTTCGCCCAGCGTGCGCCCTGCCACGGCCGACTCGATGGCTGGCAAAATACCGCTGTTGGCGCCCTGCACATAGCCAACGGGTACATCATGCTGTTCAACGACCATGCCGCGTTGATCCAGAATGGAATACGTTATGTATACAAGTTTATGACGTGCTACGGTAACCATGCTGTCTCATCCTGAACCGTCTAAAAAGGGGGCTGCGCACTGCCTGACCGGCATTCCGCATCGCCCGCTTATGATACCTTTGATGCTCGCCCTGCACACTGCCTGACTATGACTCCGCTCAAACAGCTCCCTGCCTGGAAAGTCCTCGAACAGCACTTCAAGTCGATGCGACAGTTTGACATGCGCACGGCGTTCCGTGAGGACCCCCACCGCTTCGATCACCTGTCCCTGCGCTGTGGCAACCTGCTGCTCGATTACTCGAAAAACCGCGTCACCGCCGAAACGATGGGGCATCTGATGCAGCTGGCGCGCGAGTCCGACCTGGAGGCGATGCGCAATGCCATGTGCAGCGGCGAGCGCATCAACTTCACCGAAAAGCGGGCTGTTTTGCATGTGGCGCTACGCGCACCGACCCGTCCGCGACTGATGGTGGAAGGCGTCGATGTCGAGCACGAGGTTTCATTGGTGCTCAAGCGGATGCAGCACTTTGTCGAATCCATCCACAACGGCAGCTGGCGGGGCCATACCGGCAAGCCGATCCGCGACGTGGTCAACATCGGCATCGGCGGCTCGGATCTCGGCCCGGCGATGGTGTGCGCCGCACTCGACCATTACGCGCTGGAAAGCGTGCAGGTACATTTCGTTTCCAATCTGGATCCCGCGCATCTGGCGACCACCCTCAAGCACCTCGACCCTGAAACCACGCTGTTCGTCGTCGCCTCGAAAACCTTCACCACGCTGGAAACGCTGGCCAACGCCAATTCGGCCAAAGCCTGGCTGTTGGCCGCGCTGCGTGCGCCCGCAGCGGTTGCCCGGCATTTTGTAGCCTTGTCGACCAACGCGGAGGCTGTCGAAGCGTTCGGCATCGATCCGGAGAACATGTTCATTTTCTGGGACTGGGTGGGCGGTCGCTACTCGCTGTGGTCGGCGATAGGCCTGTCGATCGCGCTGCAAATCGGCTGGGGCAATTTCCAGGCCCTGCTGGCAGGCGCCCATGCGATGGATGTCCATTTCAAGGAAGCGCCGCTGGAAGCCAACATGCCGGTCATCCTCGGCATGCTGGGCATCTGGTACGCTAATTTCTGGGGGACCGACACCCACGGCATTTTTCCCTATGACCAACGGCTAAGACTGCTGGTGCCGTTCCTGCAGCAACTGGACATGGAGTCGAACGGCAAGAACGTCACCCGTTCCAACCGCATGGTCAACTACAACACCGGCCCCATCGTCTGGGGTGCGCCCGGCACCAACGGCCAGCACGCGTTTTTCGAGCTGATCCACCAGGGCACCCGACTGATCCCGACCGATTTCCTGATGGCCGCAGTGAACCACACGCCGCTGGCAGATCAACACGAATGGTTGCTGGCCAACTGCATGGCGCAATCCGAGGCGCTGCTCAAAGGCAAATCACGCGCAGTGATCGAAGCCGAACTGATTGCCCAGGGCATGAGCCGCGAAGCCGCCAAGGCGCTGGCACCGCACAAGGTGTTCCCCGGCAATCGTCCCAGCAACACCCTGCTCTACCAGAAACTCGACCCCCATACCCTGGGCATGCTGCTTGCCCTGTATGAGCACAAGATATTCGTGCAGGGCATCGTCTGGCAGATCAACAGCTTCGACCAATGGGGCGTTGAACTGGGCAAGCAACTCGCGCCACCGATTCGTGCCGCCCTGAGCTCGGTGCGAGCCGTCGGCGAGCACGACAGCTCCACCCAGGGGCTGATCGCTGACATCCGCCGCCGGCGCGGACTCAGTACCTGACGCGCACGCGGTAGCGCAACGTCGTCTGCCCCTCGGCCGGCACCGCCACTTTCCACTCGGCGGTGCCAGATGCCGCTTTAGTGTGCGGCTGCGATTCGCTCACCATGCTCCAGTCACCCGGCATCGGCTCGCGCACGGTCACGCTCACCGCTTCGGACTTGGCATTTTTCAGCACGATTTCATAAGCCGACTCGAACACGTAGTTGTAGCGCCCCGTCCCGGCCAGTTTCTGAAACGCGGTCTGCTTTTTGTCCGCCGTCACATCAAACGCATCGCCCAGTTTCAGTCGAACGGCTTCATTCTTCGGCGTATGGTCGATGCGATCTTCGCCGACGAATAACGCATTGCCCTGGCTGTCTTTCTTGTAGACGCGAATCACGCCTTTGGGCAGCGGAATGCCCAGCCCCTCGCCCTTGTTGTGAAACTCAACCGATACGCTGACCTTCAGCTTCTGGCCAATCTCGCCGTGCTGCCCCGAGTAATAGTATTCCGCGCCCTGCAGCAAGAACTCTTTTTTCACCGGCACCTGCATCGCCGACATCAAGGCCACCTGCTTGATCTGGTTTTCTGCCAATGTCGTCGGACGTTGCAAGGTATAGAGGTGATATTCGAACAGGGATTCCTGTTGCATCTCGGCAGCGTCGGCCACCTTGGCCGCCATCGCCATCATCGCCCGCGGGGCGGGCTGTTCGTCGCGCACCCGGTTGAGATCGCCCGCCACCAATTGCAGTTTGGCGTTGGGGTACGCCGCACCGCTCTGGTTGTTCAGCGTCACCCAGCCATTCAAATCCAGCTGGCTATCGCTGGCATTCAATTCGGCCACATAATCGGCACGCCAAGACAAACCGCCGGTCAGGTAGGACAGCTCCAGGTTCTGCATTCCCGCGCTGGGGTTGACCAGGGAAATGACCAGCGTCGGCTTGTCGCGCAGGGTGTCGGGCACGCTCGGAAAAACCAGTCGTCCCGGCACCCCCGTTTCGATGCGGTCAGAAAACTGGAGCACCACCCCATTATTGGTCGACAACACCCGGGCGGTTTCCCGGGTTTCCGCACCCGTGGCAGGATTTACTTTGACAACCTCAAGTTCGCGCCCGACATATTTTTCCAGTAGTTTCTGCGGGGTCAGCAGGTCAAAATCGAAATTCTGCTCCTGCAAGCGAAACCCGGCCGGATTCGACATATTGCGCAGCTGCGCGGTTTCCGGACGCATCTGCGCCGACACTTCACGCCACGCCAGCTGATTAAGCGCGCGATCCAGCTTGACCCGCCGCGCCTCCTTCACCAGTGCCAGATTGTCGTTGTAAATTGTCACCGCCACGCTTTGCTGATCGGCAACCGTACTGACGACTTCGTCACGCGGCGCGGCCCAACTGGCATGCGCTACTGCCAGCAGGCCAACGACCGCCATGCTCATGCGACTTTTCTTCATCATGCAAATCTCCTCAACGCCTGAAAGCAATGGCGTATCTTGACCGATGCACGCGATTTAGGGTTCACCGCGCTAAAATGAAGCCAACCCACACTTGCATGACCAACATGACGACCGACGATTCCCACCCTCCCCGCATCGTCGGTGGCGGCATCAATACCCAAGCCTCCGAACAGCCTGTCGTCGTCACGCAAATGCTGGGCATCGACAACAGCGAGCCGGTGCGTGAAGAAGCCTTGCGCGCGCGCTTTCTGTCGTTTGACCCGCTATTTGACTCTGCGTCCAGTCTGGTCGCGCATCAACTGGTTCTGCGTGGACGCACCGCATCGGCCGACGCCCCCCCCGAGCTGCAGCAAATGGACGAGGACATGCTGCTGACCGGCCTGTATTCGCTCACGCAAAGCAACCTGACGGGGACGTTGCCCTTGCTGGTGCAAATCAGTTCAAGCGTGCTGTTCAGCGGCATCCCGCAACAACTCAATCACCGCCAGCTGGTCTGGCGCATCAACATCGACACCGAACAGCATCTGGCGCGTGCTCTCGCCCTGCAGGACGCCGGCCTGACGTTCTGCCCGGCGCTCAACCGTGCCCATCCAGTCATAAGGGAAAGCGAGTCCATCTGGCGCTATCTGGCCTGCAATGCCAACGACACCCCGCCAACCGTAGCCGCACGCCCGGTCGTCGAAGGGGTGCGCCACGCCCACACGCAAGCCAACTGGCCCGAGCACGCCTGGTTCAAGGGCAGCTTTTTCACCGGCGACACCCAGCCTGCCGACGGTTCGCATGAGCTGGCCTTGCAGCTCGATTTGTTGGGTATTGCATTGCGCAGTTCACTCGATACGCTCATCCAGTTTCTGCAGCTGAACCCCGAAATGGCACCGCGCCTGCTTGCCATTGCCCATTCCCAGGTGGGCGGCATGAGCCGCCCCGCCGAATCGGCTGCCCATGCCCTCATCATGCTGGGACCGCAACGTGCCAGTCGTGTGGCAGCGTTGCTTGCGCTGACCGGCACGCATCCCACCGAAGCGACCCGCCATTATGCGATTACCGCCCTCACGCGCGCGCTGTTCCTCGGCAAAATCACCCGCCTCAGCGCATCGGCCGAAAATGCCGCTGAAGCCTTTGAAATCGGGTTGCTCTCAACCGCCAATCTGGCCTTGTCCGTTCCGCTTGAAAGCCTGATCCGCAAACTGGGCCTGTCCGCCAACTGCGCGCGCGCGCTCAGCGTGCATGGCTCGGCTGAAAGCGCGATGCTGCAACTCGCCTACGCCTGCGAAAACAACGATGTTGACACGCTATCCGCCTACGCCCAGCAACTGGACATCCCGTTGCACCAGATTTCCGTGGCTTACCTGGACGCGCTGATTGCCGCCTCGGCACTCGACGCTGCCCTGCAATAAACCGGCGCTCAATCCGAACACGAATCCGGCTGCCGGGTAACGTAAAATGGCGGTTTTTGCTCGCGCCCGCCCCATGCACCCCACCCTGGTTTTCGACATTGAAACCATTCCCGATCTCACCGGGTTTGCCGCAGTCAACGGCATCGACGTCAGCACCCTGCCGCACGCCGAGCTCACCGAAATGGCCCTGCTCGCCCGTCGCCAAAAAACCGGCAGCGACTTCATGCCACATCACCTGCACCGCGTCGTCGCCATCTCCTGCACATTGCGCAGCGCTGACGCACTCAAGGTCTGGTCGCTCGGCGAACCGGGCAGCAGCGAAGCCGACCTGATTCAGCAGTTTTACGACAGCATCAAGCACCACACCCCCCAGCTCGTTTCATGGAACGGCGGCGGTTTCGACCTCCCGGTGCTGCATTACCGCGCGCTGATTCATGGCATCACGGCGTCGCGCTACTGGGACTGGGGCGACGACGACAAGGACTTCAAGTGGAACAGCTATCTCGGCCGCTACCACACCCGCCATCTCGACCTGATGGACGTGCTGGCGATGTACCAGCCGCGCGCCAACGCGCCGCTCGACCAGATGGCCAGGCTGTGCGGCTTTCCCGGCAAGCTGGGGATGGACGGCTCGCAGGTGCTGGGGGCGTTTCAGCGCGGTGAAATCGATGCCATCCGCAATTACTGTGAAACCGACGCGATGAACACCTGGCTGGTCTACCTGCGCTTCCAGAAAATGCGCGGCACGCTGACTGAGGCGGCCTACGCGGCTGAAATCGAACTCACCCGCAGCACGCTCACCCAGCACAGCGCCCCGCACTGGCAGGAATTTCTGGCGGCCTGGGCATGAGCAAAAAAACCGGCAACATGATCGTCGACATCCTCTCGCTCGACCACGAAGGCCACGGCATCGCGCGCATCGACGGCAAAGTCACCTTCGTCGATGGCGCACTGGCGGGCGAGCAGGTAGAAATCAACGTCTACCGCCAGCATGCCAAATACAACTCAGCCAATGCCGTCGCCATCCTCAAAGCCAGTGCGCAGCGCACCACGCCGCGCTGCCAGTACTTTGGCCGCTGCGGTGGCTGCTCGATGCAGCATCTGGAGCCCAGCGCCCAGGTTGCGGCCAAGCAGCGCGTGCTGGAAGACAACCTCGCCCACATCGGCAAGGTCAAGGCCGAAATCATCCTGCCCGCCCTGCACGGCCCGAGCTGGAACTATCGTTCCCGCGCGCGGCTGTCGGCGCGGCTGGTCGACAAGAAAGGCGGCGTACTGGTCGGCTTCCGCGAAAAGCGCTCCAGCTATATCGTCGACATGACGAGCTGCGAAATCCTCACCCCCGATGTGTCGGCACTGCTGCAACCGCTGCGCGAACTGACCGTGCAGTTTTCCAACGCCGACCGCATTCCGCAAATCGAAATCGCCGTTGGCGAGCACATCACCGTGCTGGTGTTCCGTCTGCTCGCCCCCTGGAGCGACGACGATGCCGTCAAAGTGCGCGCCTTTGCCGAGCAGCATGGCGTGCAGGTGTGGGAACAAAGCAAGGGCCCCGAAACCGTCCGCCCGTTCTGGCCCGAAACCGCACCCGAACTCAGCTACAGCCTGCCCGAATTCGGCCTCACCATGCCGTTCAAGCCGATCGACTTCACCCAGGTCAATGTCGCCATCAACCGCGCCCTGGTCAGCCGCGCCATGCGCCTGCTGCAACCCCAGCCAGGCGAACGCATTGCCGACCTGTTCTGCGGACTGGGGAACTTCACCCTGCCCATCGCCACCAGCGGTGCCGACGTGGTCGGCATCGAAGGCAGCCCGGAGCTGGTTGCGCGCGCACGCGAAAATGCCCTGCACAACAAGCTGTCGAACGCGCATTTCGCCGTCGACAACCTGTTTGAAATGACGCCGAAAAAATTCGCCGCGCTCGGCCATTTCGACAAGCTGTTGATCGACCCGCCGCGCTCGGGCGCCATCGAGCTCATCAACGCGCTGCCCGACAGCGGCGCACCGCACCGCATCGTCTATGTCTCGTGCGACCCCGCCACGCTGGCACGCGATGCCGAGGCGCTGTGCCACAACAAAGGCTACCGGCTGGCAGCGGCCGGTGTCGCCAACATGTTTCCGCACACCGCGCACGTCGAATCGATTGCACTGTTCGAGCGGTAATTTTGGCGATAATCCTTTAACATCCTGCGCTTAACTTCTCCCAACACATCATGGCTCTTATCGTACAAAAATATGGCGGCACCTCGGTCGCCAGCGTCGAACGCATCCGCGCAGTCGCCGAGCGCGTCGCCAAATTCAAAATGCTCGGCCACCAGGTCGTCGTGGTGCTGTCCGCCATGTCGGGCGAGACCAACCGCCTGATCGGTCTGGCCAAGCAAATCCAGACCACCCCCGATCCGCGCGAGCTGGACATGATGGTGTCCACCGGCGAACAGGTCACCATTGCCCTGCTCGCCATGGCGCTGAAAGACCTGGGGCTCAAAGCCAAAAGCTATACCGGCGCCCAGGTGCGCATCCTCACCGACGACGCCTTCACCAAGGCACGCATCCTGTCGATCGACGAATCCAGGATGCGCGCCGATCTGGATTCCGGTCACGTGATCGTCGTCGCCGGCTTTCAGGGCGTGGACGAAGCCGGCAACATCACCACCCTCGGGCGTGGCGGCTCCGACACCACCGGCGTGGCGCTGGCCGCCGCCCTCAAGGCCGACGAATGCCAGATCTACACCGACGTCGATGGCGTCTACACCACGGACCCGCGTGTCGTACCCGACGCACGCCGGCTGAAAACCATCACCTTCGAGGAAATGCTGGAAATGGCCAGCCTCGGTTCCAAGGTGCTGCAAATCCGCTCAGTCGAATTCGCCGGCAAATACAAAGTCAAACTCCGCGTGCTGTCCAGCTTTCAGGACGAAGGCGACGGCACGCTCATCACCTTCGAGGAAAACGCCAGCATGGAACAACCTGTCATCTCCGGCATCGCCTTCAACCGTGACGAAGCCAAAATCACCGTCGTCGGCGTGCCCGACCATCCCGGCATCGCCTACCAGATCCTCGGTCCGGTCGCCGACGCCAATATCGACGTCGACATGATCGTGCAGAACGTCGGTCACATGAATACAACCGACTTCACCTTCACCGTTCACCGCAACGACTTCGCCAAAGCCATGGACATCGTCAAGTCCACCGCCACCACCATCGGCGCACGCGAAGTCACCGGCGACGACAAGATCGCCAAAATCTCAATCGTCGGTGTCGGCATGCGCTCGCACGTTGGCGTCGCACGCACGATGTTCGAAACCCTGTCGAAGGAAAACATCAACCTGCAGATGATCTCCACCTCGGAAATCAAAATCTCGGTGGTGGTGGAAGACAAATACATGGAACTCGCCGTACGCGCCTTGCATCAGGCCTTCGAACTCGACAAAGCCACCGCTTGAGGTGGCTTTGTCCCGCGCATTCCGCTACAATGCGCGGCGGTTCGGAGACGTGGCCGAGAGGTTGAAGGTACTCCCCTGCTAAGGGAGCATGCGGGCTTAAACCTGCATCGAGGGTTCGAATCCCTCCGTCTCCGCCAATAACAATACAAGTTTGTGTCAGTCACGCGAAACTGCGTATAATGCGCATCCTTCAATGCGCCGGTAGCTCAGCTGGATAGAGTACTTGGCTACGAACCAAGGGGTCAGGAGTTCGAATCTCTTCCGGCGCACCAAAATACAAGGGGTTAGCTTAGGCTAGCCCCTTTTCTTTTGTGCGGGCTAGCACCGGGCTAACCTTTGTTGGCCCATAAAAAAACCCGGCTTGCAGCCGGGTTCAGATCTGATATGGGGATGCCCCTCAAATCAGTTACGCGAAGCGCCGATTATTTCGGCTTGGCAACCCAGGCAACGCAATAGCCCTTGGGGGAAATCTCGGTGTCGCCGGCGAATATTTTGCAGCCGCCGAGATCCTTTGCCGTTTTGCCCGGGACGAACTGCATGCAGTTGGCGCAGTTCTTGTCGCCGTTGGGCTTGTCCTGGTATTTCATCGAGGTGCGCATTGCAGCGTTTTTGGCGGCCATCGCCTTCCCGGATATGACCAGCACGGGAATCATGGCGATTGCGGCACCACCGACTTTCAGGAATTGCCGGCGCGAAGGTTGAAGCGTTTCGTTCATTACTGAGGTCCTTTTCTAAGCGGTTAATGAATCACCTTGCAGCACTTCATCTGTGCTGACCTGTCAGCCAGTTCACCCAAAAACTGAATTCAGTCCCTGTGAGAAGTTAGCTTTTTCAAATATACGCTCCATTAAGGACAATGCAATCCGTTTACTATCTTTTGAGCCGAGGGACGCGGTTCCAGCCATCAACTGCCTGGCGCTGCCGCCGCCCTACATCGACACGCAATTAAAGCCCAAAAACTTCCCAGCGCCCTCACCTCCCCTTGATCGCAGGAAAACACCGGGGTGATCATGCGCAGGGCAACGGATGCCGGGGGCCAACTCCCCGCAAAAACCGGCACAAGGCCGGTTATGTTCAATGCGGGATCCGCCGTTTTTGCTGCAGGCAGCGGAATTCAAGACGTCTTGCGCCCTGCTTCCACGGCAGGAGCGGGAGGGCGCAGTGCGGATGGATGCTCAGGAAAGTCTGAAATCTTCCAGAAAGCGCGTCATCTGATCACTCGGTAACGGCCGGCTGATCAGATAGCCCTGAATCACGTCACAGTTCAGCACGCGTAAATGGCGTGCCTGCGCTTCTTCTTCGACCCCCTCGGCGATGACTTCGAGCCCGAGGCTGTGCCCCATCGCAATAACCGCTTGAACGATGGAGGCGTTGCCGCTGTTGGTCGTCATGTCGCTCACAAAGGACATATCCACTTTGAGTTTGTGTACTTTGAGTTGCTGCAAATAAGCCAGCGAGGAATAACCGGTGCCGAAATCGTCGATCGACAGCCGCACACCCAGCGCCTTGATCTCCGCCAGTGACTTGAAGGACTGCTCGTGATCGGACATGACGAAGCTTTCGGTGATTTCGAGCTCCAGTTGTCCGGGAACGATACCGCTTTGCTCCAGCGCGTGCTTGACCGATTCGACCAGATTTCCCCGGCTCACCTGGACGGCGGAGACATTCACCGCCGTCTGGCGCGGCGCCAGCCCGGCGGCCGACCACAACTTGATCTGGCGACACGCCTCGTGCAGGACCCAGTCACCCAACCGGATCACCAGCCCGCTTTCCTCCGCAAGGGGAATGAATTCGTTGGGCGGGATGATTCCGCGCTCCGGATGCGCCCAGCGCACCAGCGCCTCAAGCCCGACGATCTGCCCACTGGCCAGATCCATCTGGGGCTGGTAATAGAGGCGAAACTCGTCATGATCAAGCGCGTGGCGCAGGTCGGACTCGAGTCTCAGGCGCGTCTTGGCCCGGCCGGACATCTCCGGCGAAAAGAAACGCAGGATGCCCCGGCCATGCGCCTTGGCCTGATGCAGCGCCGCATCGGCATTGCTTTGCAGGGTTTCCACGCTGGTGCCGTCTGTCGGATAAAGCGCAACGCCAATGCTGGCTCCGACATAGACGCTATGATCGTCCAGGATGAAGGGATCGTTCAGGGAATCGATGATGTGCTGTGCCCGCAGGTCAACCCAGGGCATGTTCTCTTTGCGCTCAAGGATGATGTCAAATTCGTCCCCACCGATACGGGCGACGGCATCGCTTTCCGGGCACAGGCTTTGCAGCCGCTTGCCCACTTCAACCAGCAGTTGGTCGCCCCGGCTGTGACCCAGGCTTTCGTTGATGTTCTTGAAATTGTCGAGGTCGAGTGACAACAGGGCAAACTGGGCAGAGACGCGCTCGGCAGACTGGATGGCATGCGCCAGCAGCTCCGCCGACAATATGCGGTTGGGCAAACCGGTAAGCGGATCGCGATGGGCCAGGACGCGATATTTCTCTTCACTGACCTGCAGCATGGCGGTGCGCTGCGCCACCAGATCTTCGAGAAAGCGCCGCAAGCGCGCCAGCTCGAGATGGGTGCGCACGCGGGCGTGCACCTCACCGATATCGAAGGGCTTGGTGATGTAGTCCGCCGCACCCAATTCAAAGCCTTTGAGCTTGTCCTGGATCGCGTCAATCACACTGACGAAAATCACGGGGATGCGGTTGCCGGCAGGGGTGGACTTGATGCGGCGGCACACTTCGTAACCGTCCATTTCCGGCATCACCACGTCCAGCAGCACCAGATCGGGAGGCGACGCGCCCTGCACGATTTCCAGCGCGCGGGTGCCGGAACTGGCAACCTGAATCCGGTAATGATCCTTCAGCGCTTCGAGCAGCTCATGGATGTTTTCGGGAACGTCATCAACCACCAGTAGCGAACTGATGCGCTCGGTCTCAGGGTACGTCACGAGGTCAAACATTGCCGGGTTTTGGCGACACCGCTGCAATTCGAGCTGGGTGCGCAGGCGCGCATGGAGTAGTTCAGGATTGACCGGTTTGGTGATGTAGTCGGCTGCGCCCATCTTGATGCCGCGCGCCTCGTCTGCGGTCTCGGCCAGCGCGGTGACAAAAATAACCGGGATATCTGCCGTGACCGGGTTGGTTTTGAGTTCGGACAGGACGGAGTAACCGTCCATGCCCGGCATCTTGATATCCAGCAGAATCAGGTTGGGCCGGGGTTCGCGCTGCGCCAGTTCGAGCGCCTTTTCGCCTGTGGTGGCGGCGGTAATGGCGTAGTCGTCGCGCAGGTTGCTCATCAGCGCGTGCAGGTTTTCATGCACATCGTCGACGATCAGAATGCGCGGGCGTGGGTCCATCGGTTCGTTGTTTTTTTCGATCATATCGGGTTGCCTTGGCCGGAGGTTTCCAGTGCTTTCAGGTGCGCCAACGCCGTGTCGATATCAAAAACATCAACCTGCGCAGCGATGGCGGCGATTTGGGTTTCCATCGGGGTGCCCGCCACGCCCTTGCGCAATTCAACCAGCAAGGGTTCGGCAGCGCCCAGATCATAGGTGAGCGCGTAGGCCAGTCGAGCCAGCCGGTCGCGCACGCTTTCGGGGGATAGCCGCGCAGCGGCGGGATCAGGGGCTGGGGCCGACCCGGCGTCGAGACTGTCAATATCGCGTAACACCTGCTCCAGCAGGGTGCGCAACTCGTCCAGCTCGCTGGCTTCGGGCAATGCCCCCTGTTTGAGACGGGCGTCGATTGCCGTCACTTTCCCATATAAAGCTGCGGCACCAATATTGCCGGTCACGCCCTTCAGCGCGTGGCAATAATCTTCAGCCTTTTGCACGCCCTGCTCTGCGGCCAGTCGCTGCACCTGTGTGACCGCATCGGAATAATGTTCGCGAAAGCGGCGCAGCTGCTTGCGATAGGCATCGGCCTTGCCGCCGATGCGACGAACGCCCTCCGCTGTGTCCAGGCTGGTCAACGCACGCAGATCGGCAGGAATCTCGCCGGACTTTGGCGCGTCTGCGATCGCCCTGCGGGCCGTTCGATCCGTCCGCCCGACAGACACGTCAACCACTCTCGCCAGCGCAGCCATCAGGCGATCGGGCGCAATGGGCTTGGTGACGTGATCGTTCATCCCGGCAGCCCGACTCTGCTCGGCATCCTGCGCCATCGCCAGCGCGGTCATGGCGATGATCGGCAAACGGGCAAACCGTTCACCGTTTTCCGTTGCAGCCAGCGCGCGGATGCGGCGCGTGGCTTCGAGGCCATCCATCACCGGCATCTGGATGTCCATCAGCACCGCGTCGAAATCCTGCTGCCGCACCCGCTCGACGGCTTGCGCGCCATTTTCCGCCACATCGACCTCGATCCCTTCGCTACGCAGCAGTTCGACGGCAAACTCGCGGTTGATATCGTTGTCCTCGACCAGCAGCACATGCGCACCAGCCAGATTGCCGCTGCTGGCAAGATCCGGCGTATTCGCGTGGCCCTGCCCCGCTGCCGCCAAAATGCGGCCGCGCCCCAGTACCGAAAGCATCGTATCGAGCAGGCTCGAGGGCGACACCGGCTTGACGAGGAAGCCCTCCACGCCGGCCTGTTCAGACAACTGGATCACGTCTTCGCGACCGTACGCCGTAACCATCACGACTTTGGGCTTGCGCGGAATGGCTGCATCGCGATGAATGCGCTGCGTTACCTCGTCGCCATTCATGCCAGGCATGCGCCAGTCCATCAGCACCAGGTCGTAGGGTGAGTCGACGGCGGCCCGGAGTGCAGCCAGCGCCGCCGGTCCATTCGGTGCGGTGCCCACATCCAGGTGGAAGAAGCGCATCATCTCGGCCAGAATCTCGCGGGAAACCTGGTTGTCCTCCACCACCAGCACGCGTATGCCCATGAGCAACGGTCCCGCCTGCTCGACCAGTTCGCGCTGGCGAGCCTGCGCCTGCTGGGCAATCTGCAAATTCACCGTGAAACATATGGTCGTGCCCACTCCTGGCTGGGAATCCTCGATCCAGATGCGTCCGCCCATCAACTCGGTGAGGTTCTTGCTGATCGCCAGCCCCAAGCCCGTGCCACCGAAGCGGCGCGTGGTGCTCTGGTCGGCCTGGGTGAATTTCTCGAAAAGGTTTTGCTGCACCTCCGGGGTCATGCCGATGCCGGAATCACGCACACAGACCTGAATGCTGAGGTGCGTTTCAATGGCGTTGAGGCAGTTAAAGGACAACTCAACCTCGCCCTGCTCAGTAAATTTCACCGCGTTTCCGCACAGGTTGAGCAAAATCTGTCCCAAACGCAGCGGGTCGCCAATGAGACGCTGGGGAATCGCCGGGTCATAGCGGATCAGGAACTCGATGTTTTTGTTCTGCGCCTGGTAGCCCACTGCGTCGGCCAGCTGTTCGAGCACGCTGTCGAGCCCGAATTCAACCTGTTCGATCTCCAGCTTGCCGGCCTCGATTTTTGAAAAATCGAGGATGTCGTTGATGATGCCCAGAAGCGAATGTGCCGCGCCCTGCGCCTTGCTCAGCTGATTATGCAAAGCCGGCGTCAAATCGTTTTTCAGGGCCAGATACAACATCCCGAGGATCGCATTCATCGGGGTGCGGATTTCATGGCTCATGTTGGCAAGAAAATCGCTTTTCACCTGCGTCAGAAGCTCGGCTTTGTCCTTGGCGGCGAGATACTCCGCCGTGCGATCGGCGATCTGGTGTTCCAGGCTGGCGCGCTCGGCTCTCAGCACCTGCGCGGTGATCACCAGGGCGCGTGTGCGTTGTTCCACCTTTCGACGCAGCAGCAGATTGATGCTTAAAAGCAGGAGCAGACCGACGCCCAATACCACCAGAGACAACTGGATCCAGCGCGGTACCAACACCTCGGGCAGATTTGCCATGCTGCGGCGTGTGGCATCGAAATAGATCGAATTCGCATCGCTACGCCAATCGCTCAAATGCGTATCGATTCGCGCCAGCAGATCGGCGTGCTGGCCCTTGGCTGTTGCGAAGTAGAGCGAAGAAGGCAGGAAGACGATGGGCGTCTCCCGGAGCCGGTATTTGTGGCCATTGCTTGCGGCAAAAAAGCTGTTGGTGACCACCGCGTCTGCCTGTCCGTCACGCACCGCCCGATAGCCCGCATCAAGCGTATTGACCGCTACGGGCTGATAGGCAATCTGGTTGCCCGCCATCAACCGGTCAAGAAAGGATTGCTGGATGCTGTCCTGCAGGATGGCGACACGCATGCCAGCCAGATCTTCGAGCGCCTGGATATTCAGGTCGGACTGGACATAAACCTGAGACCAGCTGTTGGCCACCGACACTTTGTGGAAGTCCAGGCGCTGGGCGCGCTCGGTGGAAAAGGCCACATCGGGCATCAAGTCGAGCTGCCCCTGCTGCAGCTGTTCGAGACAAGCGGCCCACTCGCAAGGAACATAGCGCAACTGCCAGTTCTCGGCACGTGCCATCGCATCCAGCAATTCGACGAACAAGCCGGCCGGCCGGCCTTCTTTATCGGTGTAAACCTTGGGGGCGTTCTCGTAGAGCCCGACCCGGACAACCTGGCGAGCGTGTTGTCCGTCAATGCCGCCACGCCACTGGATCGCGATGACGGCCAGCAGGGCAAGCCCGGCCAGAATCGCAACAGAGAGCAGGTGACGAGAACGTTTCAAGAAGCGGGTTCCGGATGGGAAACGCTTCAGAATATAACCGCATTTCTGCGCAGCCGCGCGATCCGGGGCGCCGTGCGGCGGCATGCATCCCGGCTAACGCAGGTAGCGCTGGCGTATCCCGTGATCAAGCGAAAGCTTGCCCGGACCCGACAGCACCAGCGGGATCAGCATCAGCAGATACATCAAGGGCAGCTTGAAGCCGTTATCGCAGACGTTGTAACCATTGCCTGCATGGACGGCCTGCCAGGCGACGATATCCAGGATCAGCAGGGATAACGCCCAGAAGCGCGTGCTCAATCCCAGCAGCAGCATCACGGGGCCTATCAGCTCGACCCAGATTGAAAGAAACCAGCTGATGTCGACCGGCACCACGCTGAACGGAAACGGGAATTGCGACTGGATCTCGCCGAACCAGTTGTCGCCGCGAAATTTTTCGACCCCGGACTGCCAGAACTCGTAGGCCAGTAACAGACGCAAACCCAGCAGCCCCGCCCAGCTACCGAGGCCATCCAGAAAAGTGAGGCTACGCATGGCACAGGTTTTTGCAGAGCAAGTCATGTTTGTCTCCTTGGAATAAGCCTGTTGTCGGACGGGTCGTTCAAACCTTACAAGGCTTTAAAATCGACACATGCCCAAACTTGAATCGCTCACTTTCGACAACGGCTTTGCCCGTCTGCCCGAAGCCTATTATTCGCGCGTCTGCCCGACCCCGGTTCCCGCCCCCTACCTGGTCTGCTATAGCCCGGAAGCACTGGCGCTGCTCGATCTGGATGCAAGCGAAATCAACCGTCCCGAGTTGATCGAGACGCTGGCGGGCAACCAGCTGTTGCCGGGCATGGATGCGCTTGCCGCGCTGTATGCCGGGCACCAGTTCGGCCATTTCGTGCCGCAACTCGGCGACGGCCGGGCGATCCTGCTGGGCGAAGTGAAGAATGCCGCGGGCGAAGGCTGGGAGCTGCAGCTGAAAGGTGCGGGGCGTACTCCCTATTCGCGGGGCGGCGACGGGCGTGCAGTGCTGCGCTCGAGCATCCGCGAGTTTTTGTGTTCGGAAGCGATGCGCGCGCTTGGCATTCCCACCACGCGTGCGCTATGCATCGTCGGCAGCGATCGCCCGGTTTACCGTGAAGACGAGGAAACCGCTGCGCTGGTGACGCGTCTGGCGCCGAGCTTCCTGCGCTTCGGCTCGTTCGAGGTGTTCTATTACCGCAACCAGATCGAACCGCTCAAACACCTGGCCGACTATGTCATTGCGCGCTATTACCCTGAGTTGGCGACGCGTGCCGAACCCTATGCCGAGCTGCTGCGCGAGGTGACGCGCCGCACCGCCGAACTGATGGCGCAATGGCAGGCCGTGGGCTTTTCGCACGGGGTAATGAACACCGACAACATGTCGATCCTCGGACTGACGCTGGACTATGGCCCGTTCGGATTTCTCGACGCGTTTGATCCCGGCTACATATGCAACCATTCCGACACTGGCGGGCGCTATGCCTTCGACCAGCAGCCGGATGTGGCAGCGTGGAACCTGACCAAGCTGGCACAAACCCTGGTGCCGCTGCTGTCGGTGGAAGCCGCCTCCGCTGCGATTGCCGATTATCCGCAGCAATTCGGCCAGGCGTATATCGCCCGCATGGCTGCAAAATTCGGCCTTCCGGCCAGCGGCGACACGCTGCCGCTGCTGATGGATGCGCTGCAATTGCTGGCGCAGAACCATGTCGATTACACGATTTTCATGCGCCGCCTAGGGGATTTCGACAGCGCGGCAGGCTCGCTCAACGCACCGCTGCGCGACCTGTTTCGCGACCGCGCGGGCTTCGATGCCTGGGCACAGCGCTATGCCGCTGCGCTGCGTCAACTGGGGTCAGGCGACAACGAACGCGGCATGGCCATGCGCGCAGTCAACCCCAAATACATCCTGCGCAACCATCTGGCCGAAGTCGCCATCCGTCGTGCCGCAGACGACCGCGATTACAGTGAAATCAACCGGCTGCACCGGCTGCTGACCCGTCCATTCGACGAGCAGCCGGAAAACGAATCCTATGCGGCCGAGCCTCCGGACTGGGCGCGGCAGATTGAGGTAAGCTGCTCGTCGTGAACACTTCCATCCTCGCCTGTCTGCTGAGCATTTTCCTGCTGACCGCCTGCGCGGGGCAAGCCATTCAGCGCAAGGATGGCAGCAGCAGCGTGCGAGGTTTCAGCATCAGGGATCTGGCCAAAAGCGACGTTGACAGCGTGGTCGAGATCCACCAGCAGGAAGTCATTGCCATCCTTAAAACGCTGACGGCGAAACTCTATCGCTGCAACCCGGGCGAATGGAAAAAATCGGGTTACCGCAGCGCCGACGCGGCGACTCACGCACTGTTCAAAGCCCTGCCCTACTGGCAGCTGTCATCACAAAAAAATCTTGGCTGGGCAGGTTTATTGACTGAGGCAGGCCAGCAGACTTATGCCGGCGACCGGGTGAAGGCCATGATGAATGGACTGCTGGTCATGAACATGGCCGCTTACAATCATCAAACCGAGTTTTACCTGCTAAGCGAAATGGATGCGCAGAAGTTTTACAACGCCGCACGCAATATCGAATATGTCGCATGGGAACTTGCCACACACCGCGATCAAAACAGTCAGCCGCTGCTTGCTTCCAGCCAACCTGGCGACAGCGAGAACCGCGTGACCGGGCACAGCCTCGAACGCGAATTCGGCAAGCTCATCGGCCTCCAGGACACGCTGGCCAAAATCATCGAAGACAAGAACAACCGCGCCATCCGCTTTAGCGTGGTCAACGCCGCTGGTTCCCTGTTTCTGCCGATCTGACATGGCTGGCTACGCCTATTGCGCGAACCTGACGCGTGACCAATGGGCGTGGGAATTTCTGCGCCGCAACGCCGGATACCGGGCCGACTACCGTCAGTTCATCGCCCTGTGGCACGCGCTCGAAGCCGACTACGGCGCCCCGCCCCATCGCGATTACCCGCGCTGGAAACTTGACCCGCGTGCTTATGGACCGCTACCGGGGAACGAAGCGCTGGATCAGCCTACGGGCGAACGCTGCATCGCGGACAACGACCGGATCCTGCTCGAATGCTGGATGGGGGCGAAATGGGGGTTCTACAAATTCCCGCTCGACCCCGAACGCGCTGCTCTGCCCAGCCCTGATGAACTGGCCTGGCGGCCGCCACCGATACCCAATACGCCGCCTGACGCGGCCTACCGGCTGGATATCTGTTTCGATCTGTCGCTGCCGTTGCCCCCACAACTGGAAACCGCAAAATTCCGTCTGATCAGCCGCGCCACCGAACTGCGCCGCAGCGGGCTGGCCGCGCCGATGACCGTAGCCAACCAGCGCGAGCGCTGGACGCAGATGCTGCGTCTGCTCGATGCCAAGGCTGCGGGTATTTCAGTGGAAGGGGAAGTTGCCGCGCTACGGCGCGAAGCGCAGGCGATGGTGCGTGGAGGTTATCTGGAAATCCTGCGGCTCGCCGCCGCAGAATGAAAAACCGGGGCATTGCGCCCCGGTTCTCATTTCATCTGCCGATCATGCTCAAGCGAAATTTGCTTCGGCAAATTTCCAGTTCACCAGATTGTTGAGGAAGGTCTCAACGAACTTGGGACGCATGTTGCGGTAGTCGATGTAGTAGGCGTGTTCCCACACGTCCACGCACAGCAGGGCCTTGTCGCCGGTGGTCAGCGGGGTGCCGGCGGCGCCCATGTTGACGATGTCGACAGAACCGTCGGCCTTCTTCACCAGCCAAGTCCAGCCGGAACCGAAGTTGCCGACGGCGCTGGTCTGGAATGCGGTCTTGAATGCATCGAAGCTGCCCCACTTGGCGTTGATGGCATCCGCCAGCGCGCCGCTCGGTGCGCCGCCGCCGTTGGGCGACAGGCAGTTCCAGAAGAAAGTGTGGTTCCACACCTGGGCAGAATTGTTGTAGACGCCGCCGGCGGGCGCGCTCTTGATGATGTCCTCAAGCGACTTGCTCTCGAAGTCGGTGCCCTTAATCAGGTTGTTGAGGTTGGTGACGTAGGCCTGATGGTGCTTGGCGTAGTGGTATTCGAAGGTTTCCTTGGACATGTGCGGCACGAGCGCATCCATGGCAAAAGGCAGTGCGGGCAAGGTGTGTTCCATAACTCTCTCCTGATATTGAACAAACAGCAACAATCGCTTGGCGATCTGATTTGACAACCCAACGTTACATCCAAGGTGGACAACAAGAACACCTTAAAGAACACTTTAATGAAAAAAGGGCCGGTTTGACCCGGCCCTTTTTTCTTGTATTTATTTGGTCGGGACGAGAGGATTTGAACCTCCGACCACTTGACCCCCAGTCAAGTGCGCTACCAGGCTGCGCTACGCCCCGACGAAGCCAGAGATTCTACCAGAGGAGCGGTCCCTGACGGAAGCCCATCAGCCCAATATTTTAAGGATGGCGGTGAGTTCGGTGCGCAGACCCGCGACATCCAAAGCCGGTTTTGCGGCAGCAGGCAAAGATTCAGTCGTCGATCCGGCCTCATGTTCGAGACGTTGCCGGGCACCGCTGATGGTGAAGCCTTCTTCGTACAGCAGTTCGCGGATGCGGCGAATCAACAACACTTCGTGATGCTGATAATAGCGTCGATTGCCGCGCCGTTTGACCGGGCTCAGCTGGGTAAACTCCTGTTCCCAGTAACGCAACACGTGGGCCTTGACTGCGCACAGCTCCGACATTTCACCAATGGTGAAATACCGTTTTGCCGGAATCGGCGGGAGTTCACTCCGGGATGGGCGTTCCAACTTGGGCGCCTTCAACCTGGGATTTGAGTTTCTGGCTGGCATGGAAAGTCACCACACGACGCGCAGAGATCGGCATTTCCTCGCCGGTTTTTGGATTGCGACCGGGACGCTGGGGTTTTTCACGGCATTGAAAATTGCCGAAACCGGACAACTTGACGATGTCGCCTTTTTCAAGCGACAAACGGATCTCGTCGAAAAACGACTCGACGACATCTTTCGCCTCGCGTTTGTTCAAACCCACTTTTTCGAACAGTAATTCGGCCAGGTCAGCTTTGGTGAGGGTGGTCATACGTTTGATAAGCGTGGTTCAAAAATGCGCGTTAGGTACGCAAGCTGGCATTGCACTGATCAAGCGCGGCATCGACCAGTTTTTGCACTGCATCGTCCACTTCCTGATCCATCAATGTGCGTTGAGTATCTTGCATAACTACCCGGATAGCAAGGCTTTTTTGGCTTTCAGACACGCCTTTTCCACGGTAGTCGTCAAACAGCTCGATGGACTGAACATGATCCGATGCAGCCTCGCGCAGCGCGGTTAGCAAGGTTCCAGCCGGGGTGTTGACGTCGAGAACGAACGCCAGATCGCGCCTCACCAGGGGAAAACGCGACAGGCTGGTATGGCGCGGCACACTGCGTCGCGCGAGCACATTACTGTCCATTTCAAACAGGACGGGCGCACTTGGCAAATCGAACGCCTGCACCAAACGCGGATGCAGCGTACCGATCCAGCCCACTGCCCAGCCATCTATCCATAGTTCGGCGGACTGTCCTGGATGCAGCGCGGGATGCACACTGCGCCGTGTATCCAGCGCATGACCCAACAGGCGTTCCAGATCGCCCTTGATGTCGAAGAAATCAATACGCCGGGCCGTCGCGCCCCATTGTTCGGGCAGTACATCCCCATAGGCCAAACCGCCCAGTTTCATCGGCTGCGCAGTAAGCGATGTGTACACACGCCCCAGCTCGAAAATGCGCACCCGCTCCTGCTGGCGATTGAGGTTATGACGCAAGGTTTCGAGCATGCCCCCCCACAACGTGGTTCGCATCACCGACAACTGGCTGGCAATGGGATTGGCGAGCGGCAGCGGGCAGGCACCGGCATCGAGCCCGGCTTCCCACGCCGGGTCGACAAAACTGTAGGTGATGACTTCCTGATAATCCAGGTCAACCATCTTTTGCCGCAGAATGTCGTCGGCCAAGATCGTTTCGTCCTGCGGCAGCATGCGCGATGGCGCTGCAGGCGGCTGGGCAGGAATGTTGTCATAGCCGAACAGGCGTACCGCTTCTTCGATCAGGTCTTCTTCAATCGCCAGGTCAAAACGAAAACTCGGCGGGGTCACGATCAGGCGATCATCCTGACGCTCAACCTGCGTCCCCAGCGCAAGCAGACCTTGTACAACCTGATCGGTATCGATTTCGATCCCCACCACGCGCTTCAGACGTGCCAAGCGCAAGGTAATCGGCTTACGCGACGGCAATTCAGCCACGACTTCGGTAATCGGTCCGGCCTGACCACCGCAGATATCCAGCAGCAATTCGGTTGCACGCTCCATTGCCCGCCGCGTCGCGCCAAAATCGACGCCGCGCTCGAAGCGATGCGATGAGTCGGTGGACAATCCCAGACGCCGCGCGCGCCCGGCAATCGCTGTTGGCGCAAAGAAAGCCGCTTCGAGGAAGACATCCGGCGTATCCGCTTCCACGCTGGCAGGCAGCCCGCCCATGATGCCTGCCAGCGCCACCGGCCCGGCGGCATCGGCGACCACCAGCATATCGGGGGCAAGCTCGGCCGCCTGGCCGTTAAGCAAGTCCAGTTTTTCACCCGCGCGCGCCATGCGCACCTCGATCCCGCCGTTCAGGCGCGACAAGGCAAAGGCATGCATAGGCTGCCCAAGTTCAAGCAACACATAGTTGGTGATATCGACGGGCGCCAGCAACGGGCGTATCCCGCTGCGCTCCAGCCGTTCCGCCATCCACAGCGGTGTGGGCGCCTGCGCGTTGATGCCGCGCACCACGCGCCCCAGATAAAGCGGGCAGGCTTCGCTTGCCGCCACGTGCACTGCCAGGGTGTCCTGGATCTGCACGGGGGCATCGACAACCTGCGGCAAGCGCGTCGCCGTACCCGTAATCGCGCCCACTTCGCGCGCCAGACCCTGCATTGACAGGCAGTCTGCGCGGTTGGGCGTCAGTTTCAGGGTAATCAGCGTGTCGTCCAGATTGAGCCAGCTGCGAAAATCGGCACCCACCGGCGCGTCTGCCGGCAACACCATCAAACCGTCCGCCACGCCCTCCAGCCCAAGCTCCTTGGTCGAGCACAGCATGCCGAAGGATTCGACGCCACGCACCTTGGCCACCTTGATTTCGATGCCGGGCAGCTTTGCGCCGGGGCGCGCGCACGGCACTTTGAGTCCAGCTGCCGCATTGGGCGCACCGCACACGATGGTGACCGGATTGGCCTCCCCCACATCGACCTGGCACACGCGCAAACGATCGGCATCGGGGTGCTTTTCAGCCGACAGGATTTCAGCCACCAGCACGTTGTTGAACGGCGGCGCAACCGGGGACAACGCCTCGACTTCCAGCCCGGCCATGGTCACCACATGAGCCAGCTGAGCGGTGTCCAACGCAGGATTAACGAGATTACGCAACCAGGATTCAGGAAATTGCATGATAAGCGCGCTCTAGTTAATTGAATTTCTTGAGGAACCGTAGATCGTTCTCGAAGAACAATCGCAGGTCATCGACGCCATATCGCAACATCGCCAGCCGCTCGACACCCAGGCCGAAGGCAAATCCGACGAAGCGTTCGGTGTCGATTTCGACGTGCTTGAATACGTTGGGGTGCACCATGCCGCAGCCCAGTACTTCCAGCCAGCCGGTATGCGAGCACACCCGGCAGCCTTCACCGCCGCACATGACGCAGCCGATGTCCATTTCGGCCGACGGCTCGGTAAAAGGAAAGAATGAAGGCCGAAAGCGAACCGGCAAGTCGTCGCGCTCAAAAAAGTTGCGCATGAAGTCGGCGAGCACCCCCTTGAGGTCGGCAAACGATACCGACTCATCCACCCACAGGCCTTCGACCTGATGGAACATTGGCGTGTGCGTGACATCGGAGTCGCAGCGATAGACACGGCCCGGCGCGATGATGCGCAAGGGCGGCTGATGCGTCTGCATGTAACGTACCTGAACCGGCGAGGTGTGGGTACGCAGCAGGCCTTCCGACTGCAGGTAGAAGGTATCGTGCATGGCCCGCGCGGGATGATCTTCCGGAATATTCAGCGCGGTGAAATTGTAGAAGTCGGTTTCGATCTCGGGACCCGTTGCCACTTCAAAACCAATCGAGCGAAACAAGGCCTGAATTCGCGTCAGCGTGCGCGATACCGGATGCAGCCCGCCATGCGACAGCCCACGCCCCGGCAAGCTCACGTCCAGGGTTTCAGCTGCGAGCTGGCGATCCAGCTCGGCCTGCTGCAACCCATCGCGCCGCGTCTTCAATGCGGCCTCAACCGCCTGCTTGGCTTCATTGATGCGCGCACCCGCAGTTTTGCGCTCGTCGGCAGGCATCGCGCCCAAGCTTTTCAGCAGCTCGGTCATTTGACCGCTCTTGCCCAGATAGACCGCCTTGACTTGTTCCAGTGCGGGCAAGTCGGGACAGGATTGAATCGCGGTAAGGGCATCTGCAACGATTTCGTTGGGATTTCGCATGGGGGATCTCGGTTGGATCATTAACAGCAAAACGTGGGCAAACAAAAAAAGGCCTTACGGCCTTTTTTTGTTACGAACTGTCAGCTTAGGCTGCCAGCTTGGCCTTGACCTGATCGACGATCTTGGCAAAAGCATCCTTGTCGAAAATCGCGATATCGGACAACACCTTGCGGTCGATTCCGATTTCAGCGCGCGACAAGCCGTTCATGAACACGCTGTAGGTCAGACCGTGCTGACGCGATGCCGCGTTGATACGGGCAATCCACAATGCACGGAACTGGCGCTTGCGCTGACGACGGTCGCGATACTGGTACTGACCGGCTTTCATCACCGCTTCGTTGGCGACGCGGAATACGTTCTTGCGACGACCGCGATAACCTTTGGCGGCGTTGATGATTCTCTTGTGACTGGCTCGGGCTGTTACACCCCGTTTGACGCGTGGCATCTAATCTCTCCTTAAGCGTAGGGCAACATGCGCGAAATCGCTTTGTGATCGCTGGCATTGACTGTTTCCATGCCGCGCAACTGGCGCTTACGCTTGGTGCTCTTCTTGGTGAGAATGTGACGCATGAACGCGTGCGAGCGCTTGAACTTGCCGCTGCCCAGCGCGCGGAACCGCTTGGCGGCGCCGCTCTTGCTTTTCATCTTTGGCACGATGCTTCCTTTTATCTCATGTAGTCAGGTGATCCCACGGTGTGGAATGCTTCACCAACCCGACAACACGTATTGTGGCGTTTTTAACCCGCTGGCTTGATCTGCCAGGAGCCTGAGAAACGCCTGTCTCAAAAGCTTAAATCTTCTTCTTCGGCGCCAGCATCATCACCAGCTGGCGACCCTCCATCTTGGGGAACTGCTCGACGATCGCTATCTCGGCCAGATCAGTGGAAACGCGCCGCAACTGAGCCATGCCGATTTCCTGGTGGGCCATTTCACGCCCCCGGAAACGTAGCGTGATTTTGGTCTTATCGCCTTCTTCCAGAAACTTGGTCAGATTGCGCAGCTTGATCTGGTAGTCGCCTTCATCCGTTGCCGGACGAAACTTGATTTCCTTGATCTGCACCTGCTTCTGCTTCAGCTTGGCTTCATGCTGCTTCTTGCTTTCCTGGTATTTGAACTTGCCGTAGTCCATGATCTTTGCGACCGGCGGCTGTGCCGTCGGCGCAATTTCAACCAGATCCAGATCAGCTTCTTCCGCCTGACGCAGCGCATCGTAAACCTTCACGATACCAAGCTGTTCGCCTTCCACACCGACCAAACGCACTTCCGGGCAATTGATTTCCCCGTTGATGCGTGTCTGTTTCTTTTCTGTCGCGATGAGCCGTTCTCCAAAATATCACCCGGAATCTGCCGGGGCAAAATGCAAACAAGGCGCGGGATTCTCCCCAGCGCCTTGTCTGACCTATCTTATTGACGCGCCGCGATATCCGCTTTCAGGCGCGCAATCAAGTCATCCAAACCGAGCTGCCCCAAGTCCTGGTTACCGCGGGCCCGGACGGAAACCGCATGGGTTTCCATTTCCTTGTCGCCGACCACCAGTAAATACGGCAGCTTTTGCAAGCTATGTTCGCGGATTTTATAGGTAATTTTATTGTTACTCAAGTCCGACGCTGCGCGGATGCCAGCCGCACGCAGTTTGGCGACAACTTCATGGGCGTAATCCGCCTGTTTGTCGCTGATATTGAGAACCATCGCCTGCACCGGTGCCAGCCACGCGGGGAAATTTCCCGCATGATGCTCGATCAGGATGCCAATGAAGCGCTCCATCGACCCAAGAATCGCGCGGTGCAACATCACCGGCGGCTTGCGGCTATTGTCTTCATCGACAAACTCGGCACCGAGGCGCACCGGCAGGTTGAAATCCAGCTGGATCGTGCCGCACTGCCATAGACGGCCAAGCGTGTCTTTCAGCGTGAACTCGATCTTGGGGCCGTAGAACGCGCCTTCGCCAGGCTGCAGGTCGTAGGCCAGCCCATTCTTGTCCAGGGCGGCGGCAAGTGCCGCTTCGGCGACATCCCACGATTCATCCGATCCCACCCGCTTGTCCGGCCGCGTCGACAACTTCACCAGCACATCGCTGAAACCGAAATCGGCATAGACCTTCTGCAGCATGACGATGAAGTCCGCCACCTCGGGTTCTATCTGCTCCTCGGTGCAAAAAATGTGCGCATCATCCTGGGTAAAACCGCGGACCCGCATGATGCCGTGCAGCGCGCCTGATGGCTCGTTGCGATGACACGAACCGAACTCGGCCAGGCGCAACGGCAAATCGCGGTAGGAATGCAGGCCGCTGTTGAAAATCTGCACGTGACCGGGGCAATTCATCGGTTTCACTGCGTAATCGCGGTTTTCCGAGGATGTAGTGAACATGTTGTCGTGATAGTTCTCCCAGTGCCCGGATTTCTCCCACAGGCTGCGGTCCATCACCGCCGGCGTGCGCACTTCCTGGTAACCATAATCGACAAATTTCTGCCGCATGTACTGCTCGATCTGCTGCCACACGATCCAGCCCTTGGGGTGCCAGAACACCATGCCCGGCGCTTCTTCCTGCATGTGCAGCAGATCAAGCTGTTTGGCGAGACGGCGGTGATCGCGCTTCTCGGCTTCCTCCAGGCGGAACAGATAGGCTTCGAGATCTTCCTTCTTTGCCCACGCCGTGCCGTACACCCGCTGCAGCATTTCGTTCTTGCTGTCACCGCGCCAGTACGCGCCAGCCAACTTCATCAATTTGAAGTGCTTGAGTTTGCCGGTCGACGGCACGTGCGGACCACGACAAAGATCGATGAAATCGCCCTCACGATAAAGCGAAATATCCTCGTTGCTCGGGATCGAGGCGATGATTTCGGCTTTGTACGCTTCTCCCATGTCGCGAAAGAAAGTCACGGCCTCGTCACGCGGCATCACGCTGCGAATCACCGGGATATCCTGCTTCGCCAGCTCGGCCATTTTCTTTTCGATGGCCACCAGGTCGTCCGGCGTAAACGGGCGCTTGTACGAAAAATCATAGAAGAAACCGTCGTCAATCACCGGCCCAATGGTTACCTGCGCATCGGGGTAGAGTGTCTTCACTGCGTAAGCCAGCAAGTGCGCGGTCGAATGACGAATCATGTCGAGGCCGTCGGCATCCTTGTCGGTCACAATGGAAAGCGCAGCATCGGCATCAATGACATGGCTGGTATCGACCAGTTCGCCATTCACCCGCCCGGCGAGCGCCGCTTTGGCCAGGCCCGCGCCGATGCTGGCAGCAACCTGAGCGACCGTGACCGGCGCATCGAACTGCCGCACCGAACCATCGGGAAGCGTGACGTTAACCATGACTCAAACTCCAGAATGAAAAAAAGCGCGGACTGCCCGCGCTTTTAGATACTACAAGAAGATGCCTAATGTTCTGTGAACCGCAATGCGCCAGTGTTTTATCCAGTGACCCACTTGCTAGTTCGCAGCGACATCGTGCTACCCCTCAGGTCATCCCGACCCATAAATATTGGTAGGCGCGAATGGACTCGAACCATCGACCCCCACCATGTCAAGGTGGTGCTCTAACCAGCTGAGCTACGCGCCTAATGCGGGGCGCATCTTAACCGAAACTCGCCGGACGTGTCGAGAAAAACCGGCAAACAAGGATATTTTTACCGGCTGTCGGTCAGTCGGCCATGACACAGCACTGATGTGCCCAGGTACGCAAATGCTCAAAATCTTCAGCACGGATCACCGGAAGCGGGCGCGTTTGCCGCAGGCCAGGCGCAAGTGCCGGGTTCTGGAATAGCGCCTGGCGTTGCGCGGTCCAGGTTTTGAGGCGGACAAACCCGTCGACCTGATTGCGTAACGTCAGGCAAAGTCATTTCCAGCGAGCCGGCCTGCTGATCCTGCTTTCGGCATGGAAACGATCAGTCCGGCGGGGACAATGAGTCTAGTTCGAACCCGTCCAGTCGCAGGGTGAGGCGTTCGCCAGATTCCGTCTCGGCCAGCATCCACTCCGCGCCATTTCGGGCATAGATATCCAGCGGCAGCACGCGCATCGACAAGCCATTCACGCGCACAGCCAGTTGCTGCCGGGTCAGTGCGGCGAACTCCAGCCGCTCGTGATCGACGCAGGCAATTGGCCGGTAATCGCTCACCGCAGACTGACTCCGGTTTTCTCGAACGGTGTCCAAGCCTTGGCGACCGAGGCACCCAAACGACCGGCGAGGCGCTCGGCCAGCCCCTCCTGCTGGGTGTAATCGACGATGTCTTCGACCTTGATGACATCGCGGGCGACCGATTCAACGCTGCCGAGACCGTCAGCGAGGCCAAGCTGGATGCTTCTTTCGCCGCTCCACACCAGACCGCTGAACATTTCCGGCGTTTCCTTCAGCCGCTTGCCGCGGCCCTGACGCACGACGGCGATGAACTGGCCGTGGATTTCTTCGAGCATCTGCTTGGCAAAGGCCTGCTGTTTGGGATCAACGGGGGAAAAAGGATCGAGAAAGCCCTTGTTTTCACCTGCCGTCAGCAAACGCCGCTCAACGCCCAGCTTGTCCATGGTTTGAGTGAAGCCGAAGCCATCCATCAAAACGCCGATGGAACCGACGAGACTGGCTTTGTCGACGAAAATCTTGTCTGCTCCGGCAGCAACGTAGTAGCCGCCGGACGCGCAAATGTCGTCCACTACAGCGTACAAGGGTATTTCCGGATGTTTGGCACGCAGGCGCTTGATTTCATCGTAAATCTGGCCGGCCTGTACCGGGCTACCGCCCGGGCTGTTGATGCGCAGGATGACGCCTTTGGTTTTCTTGTCGTCGAATGCACCTTGCAGACTGGCAATCACCGAATCGGCGCTGGCCTGATCCGATGCGATTACGCCCTGCAGATCGACCAGCGCGGTGTGCTCCTTGATCGAAACACCGTCCGAACCGAACCAGCCAGCGGCAAGAAACAGCACGATAAAGAGATAGATAAAAGTCAGCGTCTTGAACAGGATGCCCCAGTGGCGCGTGCGGCGCTGTTCCTGGATTGCCGATAACGCCAGCTTTTCGAGCACGCTGCGCTCCCAGTTTGGTGGTTGTTCGCTCATAGGGTTTCCGTCAGGCTGGTTCAATTAGGAGGGATCTCAGTCAAGTAAACATGGCCGTCGCGTTCAACGACCGGCAAGGGGATCAGGCCGCGCCCGGCGCAGCGTCCGCCCACGCACGCGCCGGTGGCGGGATGATACAGCGCGCCATGCGTGGCACAGATCAGATAATGCCGCGAGTCATCGAAGAACTCACCTTCCTGCCAATCGAGCTCCACCGGCACATGGCCGCACTGATTGAGAAAGGCGCGCGGCAGCGTGTCGAAACGGATAACAAAGGCAGGCTGCAACTGACCGTGGCGCTCCAGCTCGAAGCGCACACCCTTGCCCTGTTCAACAAGGTCGCTGGCTGCACAGATCAGGCGTTCGCGTTCAGCCACGCATGCACCTCGGCAAAACTGTTCATCAGCGCCAGCGGCGTGTGCGGGGAGAGGTCATCCGGCTCATGCGCACCATAGGTCACCCCCAGACTGGCCACCCCGGCATTCGACGCCATCAACAAATCATGGCTGGTATCACCGATCACCAGCGTGCGCGCAGGATCGGCGCCGAGTTCGGCGATCAGCTCCAGCACCATCGCTGGATGCGGCTTGGAGTGCGTTTGGTCGGCACAACGGGTGGCGGCGAACCACTCCCTCAGACCACTGGACGCGAGCGCCCGTTCGAGGCCGAGACGACTCTTGCCGGTGGCGACAGCGAGTTGAAAACCGCTTGCATGCAACTGGCCGATGCCGTCGACCACGCCCGCGAACAGCGGAATGTCGTCATCGCGTCCGAGATAATGATGGCGATAGCGTTCAACCAGCCGCGGGTAATCATCGGCAGGCAAGTCCGGCAACAAGGCCTGCAGCGCCTGGATCAGCCCGAGTCCGATAATCTGGCGCGAGGCGCGGTCGCTTGGCGCGGCGAGGCCGATGTCTTCACAGGCGCGCTGGATTGAATCGACGATGACTCCGGCGGAATCCATCAGGGTGCCATCCCAGTCGAAAATCAGCAGGTCATAATGCTTGGGCATGAAGCGAATCCAGAAAGGGAGAAAGGTCAGCGGGCAATGGCGCTTCGATCAACAAACGCTCACCCGTAATCGGATGGGCGAACGAAAGCTTGGCCGCGTGCAGGAACATCCGCTTAAGCCCGCTTTTGGACAGCGTTTTATTCAATTCGAAGTCGCCATACTTGTCGTCCCCCGCTATCGGAAACCCCAGGTGCGAGGTATGCACGCGAATCTGGTGGGTGCGCCCGGTTTTCAGTTCCGCTTCCAGCAGGGTGAACTCGGCAAACGACTCCAGGCGGCGAAAAATGGTGTGCGCGGTCTGGCCGTCGTCGCGCACCGTGACGCGTTTTTCACCGTCGTCGGTGACACGCTTGTGCAGCGGCAGCTTCACATGCTGCAGCGGATTCGGCCAGCGCCCGGCCACCAGGGTCAGGTAGCGCTTTTCGATCTGTCCGTCACGCATTGCGGCGTGCAGCCCAACCAGCGCGCGCCGTTTCAGCGCGATCAGCAGCACGCCCGACGTTTCGCGGTCGAGCCGGTGCACCAGCTCCATGTAACGGCATTCCGGCAGCTCCAGCCGCATTTGCTCGATCACCCCGCGCGAAATGCCGCTGCCGCCGTGAACCGCCATGCCGGCGGGCTTGTTCAGCGCGATCAGCGACTCATCGCGGTAGAGAATGCGCGGCAGCAACCGGATGCCGCCCTGCGGCAAATGCGTGGCCGGGGTGATGACATGCGCTGCGGTGCGCACCGGCGGAATCCGCACCTCGTCGCCCAACTGCAAGCGATAGCTGACCTCGACGCGGCCGCCATTGATGCGCACCTCGCCACCGCGCACGATTTTATAAATACGGCTTTTCGGTACGCCTTTCAGCTTCGCCATCAGAAAATTGTCCAGCCGCTGGCCGTCGGCGCTGTCGTCAATCTTCAGACGGCGTACCGAATCTTTCTCTAAGTCATTATTTTTCATATACACTACCGCCGGTTCAGGCCTTGTTTTGGCTGACAATTTAGGGGTTTGACCTCTATATAAAGATTACCGCCGGTTACAACGCTCACCGGCCGCCGTCTGCCCGGCCCGTCTGGATTCCTGCCGCCCAGCTAACAATCAAGTTGGCGCGAACAGTCGAAACCACCCTGCCCCGCCAGTTGGCAAAGCAGCGATGTTATCAATAATGACGCGACAACACGCATACGAAAACAAGCATTCACGCTCGGCCCACGCCAGCGGGAATCGGAAAGACCGCCTCGGCTCTGCCGACGACACTCTCCAGGAACAGGACACCCTTAACCCATGCCGTTTCACTCACACCCCCTGTAATCGCATGAGCCGCTAAAACCAGCGGCAGTCTGGCCTGTCCCGTATGCACGCGCGCGGGAGTAAACAATGAAGCGCATGCTATTTAACGCAACCCAGGCGGAAGAACTCCGGGTTGCCATCGTCGACGGGCAAAAACTCGTCGACCTTGACATCGAGTCCGCCAGCAAGGAACAACGCAAGGGCAATGTCTACAAGGGTGTCATTACCCGCGTCGAGCCCAGCCTGGAAGCCGCATTTGTCGATTACGGCTGCGAGCGTCACGGCTTCCTGCCGTTCAAGGAAATTTCCCGTGCCTGCCTGCCCGGCAACGGTCGTCCGCAAGATGCGCTGAAAGAAGGCCAGGAACTGCTGGTCCAGGTGGAAAAGGACGAACGCGGCAACAAGGGCGCCGCCCTCACCACCTACGTCTCGCTGGCCGGCCGCTATGTCGTGCTAATGCCGACCAACCCGCGCGGCGGCGGCGTCTCGCGTCGCATCGAAGGCGAAGAGCGCAACGAACTGCGCGACACGCTTGCGCAACTCGACATCCCCGAAGGCATGAGCCTGATTGCCCGCACTGCCGGCATCGGCCGCACCGCCGAGGAATTCCAGTGGGACTTGAACTACCTGCTGAGCCTGTGGAAAGCCATCGACGGCGCGTCCACCTTGCAAAAAGGCGCCTTCCTGATATACCAAGAAGGCAGCCTGGTGATCCGCGCCATCCGCGATTATTTTTCGGCCGACATCGGCGAAATCCTGATCGACACGCAGGACATTTACGATCAGGCACAGCAGTTCATGGCCCACGTGATGCCGGACAACGTCAACAAGGTCAAGCTCTATCACGACGACGTCCCCCTGTTCTCGCGTTTCCAAATCGAGCACCAGATCGAATCGGCGTATTCGCGCCAGGTCAACCTGCCATCCGGCGGCGCGATCGTGATCGACCACACCGAAGCGCTGGTGTCGGTCGACGTCAACTCGGCGCGCGCCACCAAGGGCAGCGACGTCGAACAGACCGCCACCGCCACCAACCTCGAAGCGGCAGACGAAGTCGCCCGCCAGATGCGCTTGCGCGATCTCGGCGGCTTGATCGTGATCGATTTCATCGACATGGAGAACCCGAAAAACCAGCGCGAAGTTGAAAATCGCCTGAAGGATGCCTTGCACTACGACCGCGCCCGCGTGCAGACCGGCAAGATCTCACGCTTCGGCCTGCTCGAAATGTCGCGCCAGCGCCTGCAGCCTTCGCTTGGCGAAACCAGCTACAACCCCTGCCCGCGCTGCCACGGCACCGGCCATATTCGCGGCACTGAATCGTCAGCGCTGCACATCCTGCGCATCCTTCAGGAAGAGGCCATGAAGGACAGCACGGGCGCGATCCACGTCCAGCTACCGGTTGACGTCGCCACCTTCCTGCTGAACGAGAAGCGCGTCGACATTTACACGATCGAGTCCCGCCTCAAGGTCAATGTGGTGTTGATCCCCAACATCCACATGGAAACCCCGCACTACACCATGACCCGGTTGCGTCACGACGAGTTGAATCAACGCGACACCGCCGAGCCAAGCTACAAAATGGCGACCCTGCCGGAAACCGAATCGGGCTATCAGGCAGAACAGGCACCCGGCCCGATCCGACAGGAAGCGGCGGTCAAGTCGATTGCCCCACCCAAGCCGGTTCCCGCCGCTCGACCGGTCGTGGCCGCCGAGCCGCAGGCTCAAGCCGGCCTGCTCGACCGCATTGTCGGTTGGTTCAAGAAGCGGGGCGACGATACGCCTGCGGCCGAAGCGTCTCCCACTGAAGCCGTTGCCGCCATTGCGCGCAGCGAACGGCCAAGCGAACGCCGCGAGCGTCCGACCGAACGCAAGTCCGGCCAGCGTCGCGGACGCGGTGAAGGCCGTGGTGGCGAGAACCGGAGTGATGCCCGCCAGTCGGAGTCACGCCCAACCGAGCCACGCCAGAACGCGCCCCGCCAGAACGAAGCGCGTGGCACGGAAGCAGACAGGCCTGCGCGTCCGCCTCGCCAGCCGAAGCCGCGTCCCGAGGCAGAAGCAACACCGCGCATCGCTGAGCCGGTCGAAGCGCCAAGCGAAAGCGGCGGCGAAGAAAAGCGCGAATCACGCAGCCGTCGTGGCCGTGGCAATCGCCGCCCGCGCGAAGCACGCCCCGAGGGCGCAAGCGGCCTGCCGATGGCCATAATCGAAATCGCAGGTTTCCGCGCCATCGTCGAGATCGCGCGTGCACCCAAAGCGGTTCTGGCCCCGCAAGCGTCTACCCAGCAGGACCTGCAACTGGATGCCTCAGCCGTACCCGGCGTGCCCGCCGTCACCGCCTCGCCCACCGCCGTTCTGGCGAGCATGGCGGCCACTGCCGCCAACCTGCAACAGGTAGAAACCCAGGGCATCGCGGCCAGCGCATCAGACACGCAGGATGCTGGACGTCCACGCCGCCGTCGCCGTCCAGCGGCCAAGCCTGCGGACACCGGCGCCGCCAGCCTGATGCAGGTGGAAACCAGTGCCACGGCAGCACCTGTCGTTGAAACGGCAACGGCTGATGCGCCGCACCCCACGCGTCGCCGCCCGCGGCCTCAGGTCACTCCCACCCAGGAGCCCCTGGTTCAGGTGGAAACCCAGGCCAAGTAAGCGCCTGCAGTGCAAGAAAGAGCCGCTTGATGCGGCTCTTTCTTCGTCACCTGTCCGGATATGTAGCATTCGCCGTGCACAATGCAGTCATCCAACGCCCTGGCCAGGATCAACATGTCGACCTCGCAAACAAACTTAGCGCATGCCATTTTGGCGGGCGTGCAGAACAAGGTGGAAACCCTCCGCAGCATCCGCCCCTATCTGATCGACTTGTCCTTGCGCGAAAACCCGGTGGGGGCCCGCATCGGGCAAACGCTGGCAGACAAACTGGCCATCCTGCCCAGACTGCGCGCGTTCGGATTCAGCAACATTCTGCTGGGCACGCTGGATTACGCCCTGCCGGACGAGTTGGAGGTGGATGACGACTTCATGCTCTACCTGCGCGATCACCAGATCGACATGAGCGGCTGTTTCGCATTTACCGACATCGGCATCGCCCAGCCCGATGGCAGGTTTACGCCTTCACCTTCCCAGCTCAAGCTGCAGACTTATGGGGTGCCCAACACGCTGCACGAAATCTATCTCAGCAAGGCGGGCATGCAGGGGCAATATGATCTCGCGACGCTGCTTCGCAGTCTGCCCGCAAGCATCCAGTGGCTCAACGACAACGTCCGTGGCGACGCGGGAGGCAGGCCGCGTATCCTGATCAATATCGTGGACGGCTGCGATGCTTTTGCCGAGGACCCCGAGGCGGTGTTTTCAGTCCTGAGCCTGCTTGCCGGACTGCCGATCGAAGGCCTCAGCATCGAGGATGACCGCGGCACCTATCTGCCGTTTCAGGTGGGCGCGTATGTCGCGGCGACGCGTGTGTTCCTGCCGCAGCCACTGAAAATCCTGGTGCATATGCATGCCGGCGCAGGCTTCGAAAACGCCGCCGTGATCGAGGCGCTGCTCAATGGCGCCGATGGCGTATGGGGCGGACTGCCCAAGCGCGCCGCGATTATCGGCCATGCCTCGCTCGGCGAATTGATTGCCAACCTGGTGCGGGTGGGCAATCCGCACATGCAGGACTACCAGCTCGACCAGTTGCTGCCGCTGGCAAGCGGGCTGCAGGTGCTGGATGAAAACGAGCCGGTACCGGATGACCTGCCCATCCTCGGGCGAAATGCCTACCGCCTGCCCCTGAGCTTCTTCCGGCAGCAGGCCGGCCGCTTCATGGATCTCGCGCCGGAAGCCATCGGCGGCGAATACCGTTACCGCGTTTGCCCGGTCGTCAGCGACCCGGCCGTGATTGCCGGGCGGCTGTCTGAAGTCACCGGACGTCCGGTGAAGTCCTTCCCCGACGAAGTGCTCCAGCAGATGGTCCGGCTGATGCGCCGCGATCTGCGTGCCGGACGGCGCATCGTTTATGATGACCCGGAATCCCTGATGGAACTTTTTGCGCGTGCCTCGCTTCCTTGAGCTGCGCATGCCATCTCACGTTAGCCATACAGCAGACAGGAATCACGAGCGATGAGCGATTTTGCGCAAGACATTGAAACCGACAGTGGCATCTACAAGACCCTGCTGGAATCGACCAAAGCGATTCCCTGGAAAATCGACTGGGCCAGCATGCGCTTCGCCTACATCGGACCGCAGATCGAAAGCCTGCTCGGCTGGTCTCCCGCAAGCTGGGTGAGCGCCGAAGACTGGGCAAACCGCATGCATCCGGAAGATCGCGCATGGGTGGTGGATTATTGCGTCTCGCAATCCCAGGCCGGAACCGACCATGAGGCGGACTATCGTGCGCTCACCAAGGCGGGCGACTATGTGTGGATCCGCGATGTGGTGCACGTCATGCGCAACGCAGCGGGCGAAGTGGAAGCCCTGGTCGGTTTCATGTTCGACATCAGCGAGAGGAAAAAGACCGAGCAGAAACTGCTCGACCTGCAAAAGGAACTGGAAGCCCTGTCGTTCAAGGACGGCCTGACCGGTATCGCCAACCGGCGCATGTTCGATTCCGTCATGGAAATGGAATGGGCCCATGCCCGACGCAGCAGCCAGCCGCTTTCGCTGATCATGCTGGACATCGATTATTTCAAGCAATACAACGATCACTATGGCCACGTTCAGGGCGACCAATGCCTGAAACAAATCGGGCAGGTTCTGACTTCCGCCGCAACCCGCTCACGCGATTTTGTCGCCCGCTTTGGCGGCGAAGAGTTCGTGCTGGTCCTGCCTGAAACGGAGGAGGAGTCCGCCGCCAAAATTGCCGAGCGCTGCCGCAACCTGCTGTTCAAGGAACAGATCCCGCATGAGAATTCACCGGTAAGCCAGATCCTGTCCGTCAGCATCGGTGTGGGTACAGTCGTTCCCACCCATAGCGATGAGCCCGTCGCGTTCATCGAAGCGGTGGACCGGCGGCTGTATCAGGCGAAGGACAAAGGCCGCAACTGCGTCGTCAAGGCAGGCTGATCGACTGACGTAGCGATTCAGGCGCCCGGGCGTCTGCTGGCCTGGCGGTCGCCGGTGATATCGCGGATCAACCCCTGCACCGCATCCTCGATCATGTCGAGGTTTTCTTCGAAGCCCTGCGGCCCGCCGTAATAGGGGTCGACCACGTCCAGATTGGGATACTTGCGGCTGAACGCCAGCAACCGTTGGATCTTGCCGTGATGCTGCGCCGGCGCACGCTCGATCAGAATGCTGTGATTGTCGCCATCCATCGCCAGGATGTAATCGAACGCCTCGAAATCCACGTCCGCCACCTTGCGCCCGCGCAAGCGGCTGATATCGGCGCCGCGCTGGCGCGCCGCCTGCTGCGCGCGCGGGTCGGGCGCATCGCCCACATGGTAGGCGTGAGTGCCGGCAGAATCCGCTTCCACCTGCTGCTCCAACCCTGCTTCACGTATGGCCTTGCGGAACATGCCTTCCGCCATCGGCGACCGGCAGATATTGCCCATGCAAACGAATAAAACCTTTGTAGCCATACTAAACCTTATTATTCATTGATTTAACACCAGTTAAGCCGAGGAAAATATCAGTTAAACTAGCGTTATCGATAACGGAGTGATAACGGATAACGCCATGGCACTCACTGAAACCACCATTCGCAAACTCAAAGACCCAGCCAAGGAAAAACTCATTGGCGATGAGCGCGGCCTATACCTGCGATGCTACCCCAGCGGACGCCGTAGCTGGCTCTACCGAAGTCGCAAAGGCGGATCGTGGAAAACCCGCAACTTGGGGGAATGGCCTGCCGTCAGTCTTGCCGAGGCCCGCAACAAGTCCGCCGCACTGTCAAAAACCGTCCTGCCTGGATCCGTCACTTTTGGCGATCTTCTAGATGAATGGTTCCAGCGTCGAATCGAGCCACGTTACAAAGTGACAAAAAACATAGAGGTCTACGTCACGAAGGGAAAAGCCCAGGCTGGCAACGCCCCGCTCTCCCAACTCACCACCAAACGACTGACCGACATTCTGGTCGAGTATGCCGACGCCGCGCCCGTTGCTGCCAATCGCTGCCTGTCGAATTGGAAGCTGGCGCTGAGGTATGCGGTTGAGCGCGGTTACATCGAGCGCAGCCCATTGGAAAACTCAACGTCTGCCGTTGCTGGTGGCGATGAAAAGACACGCGACCGCGTACTGACTGACGACGAAATCCGGGCGCTTTGGAATGACCCGCACGACCATGCCCCACTGCTCAAATTCCTGCTGCTTACCGGCCTTCGAATATCCGAAGCGCAGTCTGCAACTCACGAAAACATTAACGGCGATATTCTGCAAATTCCTGAGAATAAAAGCAGTCGCCCACACTGGGTTTTTTTGCCCCCATTGGCACGCGAACTCATTGGCGACCATGATGGTTACCTGTTTGCGCAGCGCAGCAACACGGCTGTTCAGGCGCGCCTGAAACGGGCTGGCAAGGGCTGGACGCCGCACGATCTACGCCGCACCTTCGCCACCCGCCTTGCCGGCCTGGGCGTCGCCACCCACGTCATAGAAAAGATGCTGAATCATTCGCTGGGCGGGGTGCTGGCAATCTACAACCGCCACGCCTACGAAAACGAGCGCAAGGAGGCGGCGATTCGCTGGGCCGAGGAAGTTATGCGGATAGTCGGGGAAGATGATGAACGCGCGTGACCAGGTGCACCGTTTTCTCAAAGACGAGAGGCGCAAGTTGGAGGGTGAAAATCTCATGCGTGCCAAGCGCGCATTGATCGACCGAGTCCTTGCCGCGAACGGCGTTGAAGCTGGCATGTTGGCAGCCTGGGATGACATCCTTGATTCCTGCCGACCTGGCTGTCCGCCAAACTCATTGCGTCAACGTTGGCAGATTGTCGTCGACCGACTCATTGAAGTGGCGGTCGATTACTCCCCGCAGGAAATAAAGGTGGCCCATGACGCTATCAAACGCATCGGCGATAAAAATATTGAAATAGCTGACTCCGCCTCGCGCCTCGCCCGGCTGATCCGCGAGCGGGATAGTTTGAAGGAGGGGTTAGGCCTGAATTTGGTGGGCGAACGCAATCCGATTGACTTGATGTCACGGGCGGCTGAAATCAGTGAGAGGCGCCGCGTCGCGCAGCTTTATCCAGCCTTTGTAGAGTCGGAGCTCCTGGAAATTCGCAAACGCTTTAAAGCGTTACGGAGCCAATTCAATTGGCAATATTGGCCCGAAGCGGCGGCTCTAATCGAGGCATTTTCCGAGTCTCATTTTGATATGGCGATTGAAATCGAGGATGAGCGTTTGGAGGCCGCGTTTAAACCAAAGCTGGGGGAGAAAACTACCAAGAGAACGCCGAGCGATTTTTTGCGGGTGTTCCTGGCCGAAGTCGAGAATCTTGGCCAAGATGATTTGGCGGGGAATCTGCTTGACCTGCGTGATAAATCAGTCGCGGCGCTCTGCACGGTTCTCACCGGGCACACATTCACGGCTGTTAGCGTGAATCGGCATCGCAACAGATAACCCCTCACCAACACGAAAGATACAAAACAGAAAAAACAACTTTCTATTTTGTATCCCGAAGCGCAAGGCGCTTATGTGACAGTCCTATCAACCCTGTTTCTGGTCTTTTCTGAGGTTGATATGGACGACAATTGCAAAGAGTTGCCGAGCGAACTCATGGCGAAGCCGTGCTGGTCGTGGAACGAATTTTGGCAAGGGATACTAGAACTTCCGGATTCGACAGCTGTGCTGGTCGCTCAAGAAAAGCCCATGCCGAAATTTTTCATGCTTGGGCGTAGGCGATATATCCGGGCCGAAGATGCCGCAAAGTGGCTTAAGGAACGATCCGAAGCCGCCCCCTACTTCCCTCGTCGTAACAAGCGCAGCGCCTAGCCATGAGCGCAGCGCAACCATTGCGCCACAGCAATCGGCTTGCCTGGCAGGCGCGTGCCCACAAGGTATGGGCGGCCGGAACCGAAGCCCCGCACGGCGTGCGCACACTCGGGCAGTTGACGCTCGTTCCTGCCATGCGCGCCGGAGAGATGCGCAATTTGTGGGTGATCGAGGCAGACGGGCACGCCCACTTCCTAACCCATGGCAAGTCATGCGGGTGTTCCTATGTCGTCGGACAGCCGAGCAATATGGTCTTGGTGGTCGTCGATTTTATCGACGCTGTTCGCTGGCATGAGGATCTCGGTATCGCGTGCGTGGTCGCCTTCAATGTCGAGAATATGTTGCACGTTATCCGGCGCGTTTGGCTCGACCATGATGCCAAGATAATCGTCGCGACCAATTCATACGACAGCCGTATTCAGGACGCCGCCCGGGCAGTGCGCGCGGCCTACCTTCGCTCAGACCTCACCGAGTGGGGTAAATGTTCGTGAGCGTGCGTGTGATGAGTTTGGTATGGGATGGCTTTCCCCGGGGTGGCAGCGACAAGCTCGCCATGCTGGCGATGGCTGACTGGTGCAACGATCATGGTGGAAGTCTTTATCCATCAATTTCCGCCATTGCCAAAAAGATCGGTCGCACGGAAAAGCAGGCCAGGGTAATCGTTCATCGCCTGATCGATGAAGGATGGCTCGAGGTCGTCGGCAACGAGTTCGGGGGTGATCCCGGTCGGTCAAGGCGGTATCAGCTGATTGTCGAAAAGCTACGCCCTCCCGTGGAGGTTACCCCTCCCGTGGAGGTTACCCCTCCCGTGGAGGTTCGGGACCCCTCCCGCTGGGGTTCGTCAACCCCTCCCGTGGGTGGGAGCCAATCCACCAATGAACCATCAGGAACCGCCATAAAAACACTGCGCGATGAATTCGACGCACGATCTTTTCTTCTAAAAGCCGGTGTATCAGCCCGGATTGCCGACGACTGGCTCTCGCTATGCGAGGCACGAAAAGTTTCTATCACCCGTGCCGATCTGGTACGCATCGAGCGAGAGGCCGACAGAGCCAGGTGCACACTCAGCTTCGTGCTGGACGAATGCTGCATCCCCTCTGGCTGGACTGATTTCAAGGCCGGGATCGATGACTAGAAGAAGTGCAGGTAGGTTCTCCCGGACACCCCGGCCATACGGGGCAGAGACTCGCCGAAAATCTCTAGTCATGGCGTGTTTGCTAGGGGATTATTAATAATCAAATGACCATTTATCAGAAGAACCACGAAACCCTTGCCAGAGCAGCATCTGGCGACCCTGAAGCCGCAATCGCTGCCCATGGAATTCTGCTGCGTGGTCTCCGCGACTATTTCGAGTGCGGGGGTGAGCGTGACCTGGCGGCCTGCTGCGGGCTGCCGTCACCCACTGCCCGCCGCAAGTTAGAACTGTTGAATCGCGACCGCTGGTTGTGCGAAGCGGCAAGACAGATCGACGCGGATACGCCGTGGGGGAGATCGGTCCAGTTGGGGCTGGAGCTGCGGAAATTCTCAACGCGCATCTGGCCTGCATGGCAGCGCAAAGCCGAGCCGCCACCCGGTGCATCGATGTTGCATACCTGCCTGTTTCGCGCGGTATTGGCGGCGCCCGAGAAGGTCCCAACCGCCACCAGGCATTTGCACCGCATCGTGGGCGAGGTCGACTTGCATTCGCAAACGAGCTTCGAATTGAAGGCCATTGCAATCGTTGAACGCGATGCCTGCATTGCATGGGAGGAGTCGATCTGGCTGCGCGAAAGCTTTACAGACTTGGAGTCCTATTTGGCTTTTCGGCGCGCTGAAGCAAAGGGCAGAATTATCTATTCCAGTGACATGGAATCGGCGTGCAATGTCACAAAACCGCGTTCATGATGCTTTCAAAGGAGAGCAATTTATGACCGATTCCCAAAGCCAGATCCGCATCGCTGCGGCAAACGAATTTAACCGCAGCCCGGCGCTGCAGGCCGAGTTCACATCCGAGGCCGTATACGTAGCCTATCGCTGTGCTATGGCTCGCGGCGCTGCCCGCATCTACGGCAAGACATCCGCTGCGTCCGCCGCACCTGGACAGTCCCACATAAACATCGCCCCTGGCCGCTCTGTTCAAGTGCGGTGGGGTAAGTCATGACAACAAAGAAGCTCAGTTTTGACATTGAGGCCAACAGCGACAGCGCCAAGCGCGCGCTGGCGGAACTGCGGAGCGCCTTCGACGCCACCCTGGCCGCGCTGAAAAAACAGCAGGGCGAAGTCGCACTGTTCAAGGCGGCGCAGCGCGACGCTGCAGCGCTGGAAAAGCAGATTAAGGCGCTGGGCAGGGCCGGCGGCGACACCACGGCGCTGAACACCGCATTGAGCGCCCAGCGTGCCACGTTGGCGCAGTTGTCGGCATCTCTGCAGAAAGCCGGCATTGACACCAATGCGCTGACCGCTGCGCAGGCCAGACTTCGCGGTCAAGTCGAGCAGGTCAAACGAAATTTCGTCTCGCAGTCGCAAACGGTACGCGACGAGCTCGGCGGGATCGAGAAGAAATCGGCCGGCGTCGGCAATGTGCTGTCGGGGGTGTTCTCTAAAATCGGGTTCCAGCTTGGCGCGGTTCTCAGCGTCGGGAAAATCGCCACGATGTCGGACGAATACGCCAGCCTGCAGGCCCGCCTGAAACTGGCCAGCCGTAGCACGGAAGAATTTGCAGCAGCGAACGACGATGTTGTCCGCATCGCATCTGCCGCACGTGTGCCCCTGGCGCAAACTGCCGAGCTTTACGTGCGGATTGCGTCCAGCGTGAAGGATCTCGACGTTGCGCAGCGGGACGTTGCCGGCGTGACTGAGGCGGTCGGCCTGGCGCTGAAGCTCTCGGGCGCGAGTGCTGCGGAGTCCGGTAGCGCAATGCTGCAATTCAGCCAGGCTATCGCCTCGGGCGTGCTGCGCGGGGAAGAATTCAACAGCGTCAATGAGGCGGCACCGCGGCTGCTGCAGGGGCTTGCCAAGTCGCTGGGCGTGCCTGTCGGGCAGTTGCGCGAAATGGCGAAGGCCGGCCAGCTCACCCGCGACGTTTTGATCGATGGCCTGTTGAAGGATTTGCCGACCCTGCGCACTGAGGCCGCAAGCCTGCCGGATACCATCGGCGGGACCTTTACCGACCTGGGCAACAAGCTGCGAATCGTTGTCGGTCAGTTCGATCAGGCAACGGGCGCGAGCAAGGGCTTTGCCGGCGTCATCAACGCCGTCGGCACGACGGGTATCGAAGCGCTGGCCGTCGTCGGTGCGAACGTCGCGTTTGTGTTCAAAGGCATCGGCCGGGAAATCGGCGGGATCGCCGCCCAGCTCGTCGCGCTTGCAACGTTCGATTTCAAGGGTTTCAAGTTCATCGGCGAGCAAATGAAAAAAGACGCCGCCGAAGCGCGCCGCGAGCTCGACGCCTTCGAGAAACGCATCCTAGAAGGCGCGGGGCGCGTGGTGCAGGCGACCGAAAAAACCACGCGGGCGATGTCCGACCGCAACGTCGCACAGAAAGCCCTGGCCGCACGTTTAGCAGAGACCGTTGAGGGCGAAACCAAACGGGTGGAAGCTGCTTTGGAAGCGCAGGTGGCTGCCCAGCGCAAAGCTCAGTCGGAAGCCGGGAAAATCAATTCTGAACGCGTCGAATTGGCCAAACGGAACGCGGCGCGGCTGGCCGATATTCAGGCACCGAAAGCCAAGTCCGCCGACCTCAATGCCAATGACCCGACGGAGCGATTCTTTAATCAGGCAGCGGCCCGGGCGAGCCTTCAATCTTTGCAGGCACAGCAACAGGCCGCCTTGGCCAGCAATGATTTCGATAAGGCGATTGATCTAGGCGAGCGAGCGTCGTCATTAATTGCCGAACTGAATTCGGCAGGCGCGAGCGCAGCGAGCGTATTGGCAAGCCAACAGCGCGAAGTGGCAGCGCTGCAAGACGAAGCGCTAGCCGGCAAGGCTGAGGCAGCCAAAGCGAAGGCCGCCGAGGCTGTGGCAGCTGTCGACGCACTCAAGAAAGAGCTTGAATCACTGAAGGCTGTACCGGTTCAAGTCGACCTGAAAAAAGCCGAGGAATCTGTCCGCGAAGCGCAAAAGCGGATGCAGGCCATTTTGGACGGCAAGCCGCTTACGCAGAGCGTCAGTCTTTCTGCCGGTGGCGCCGATCTGCCGGCGAAAGCAGATGGCGGACTACTCAGGGGGCCGGGCACCGGCACCAGCGACTCCATCCTGGCACGTGTCTCAAACGGCGAATACGTGGTGCGTGCGCGCGCTGTGCGCCAGCTGGGGCTGGCGAACATGCACGCGATTAACCAGGGGCGGTTGCCCGACCTTCGCGCGGCTGCCATGCGATTGATGGATGGCAGGCAGCTCGCCATTCGCTCGGCCATCGATCGCCGTATCCCGCGCTTTGCTGACGGCGGCCTGATTGCCGGTTCGGTCGGCAGCCTGCCACGCCCGAGCGCAGACGGCGGCGGCGCCACCAGCATACTCAATCTCACCCTGCCAGGCGTCGGCACATTCGAAACCCGCGCCGATGCAGCAGTGGCCGATTCGCTCGAGCGCGCGCTGCGCACGGCAGCTCTCAAACATGGAAGAAGGACCTGATTATGGGTGCGTCATCGATCACCGAAAAAGGAATTCGCGGCGAGTTTTTCGCCACGCTGGAGAGCAGCCTTACTGACCACTGGGTCAGTGAACTGTCGTTTCCTGTCGAAAGTAACCAGGGCAGCCAGGATAACGTCTGGATTTCCGCCGCGCCCATGATGCGCGAGTGGCTAGGCGGCCGGTTTGCCGGGGCTTTTTGGGAAGATTCGGTCACCATCGCCAACAAAAAGTTTGAAGGCACGCTTGAAGTGCTGGCCGATGAAATCCGCCGGGACAAGACAGGCCAGGTGATGCTGCGGGTGCGCGCCCTGGCTTCGGGCTACCCCATCCTGTGGGCGCAGCTGATTACCGCACTTGTCGACCAGGGCGAAACGGGGATCGGTTACGCCGGGGAGCCCTTCTTTTATGGCGCGCATGCGCGCGGTCGTACCGGTGCGGAGGCCGATCCGCAGTCGAACCTGCTGACATACAACGTCGCCACGCCGACCGCTCCGACCGGCCCGGAACTTCGTGAGGCCATCGCCGCAGGTGTCGCGGCGATTATGGGTTTTCGTGACTATGAGGGTGAGTTGGTCAGTGAGGATGCGCGGCATTTCACCCTTTTAATGCCGACGGCCTTCGTCAAGGCGGCAGCCGATGCGTTGCCGTTTGGTGGCGGCTATACGGTGCGCTGCGTGCCGAACCCCTGGCTATCTTGGTCGGACAGGATTGCGGTATTTCGCGCCGATGGCAGCGCCAAGGCATTCATTCGCCAGACAGAGCATGTCAGTTTTGAATCGGTGGCCAAGGGATCCGAACTGGAGTTCAACGAGGAAAAGCATCGCTACGGGGCATCCGCGAGCTGCAATGCTGGGTATGGGCTGTGGGAACACGCGGCCCTGATTAACTTGATTTAACGGAGGTAAAAAGATGAGTCTGTTTGATTTTTCCGGTGTTAAAAAGTTGTTTGGCGACGCCGGCGCAATGATCCGCTCCAAGCGTGCGGAGCTGGAATCACTGAAGCGTGAGCGGGACATTCTCGCCGCCGCACCCCTCTCAAAAGAGGACACGGTCAAGGCCATGCACCGCCGCATTGATGCGGATGCCGCACGGCACATGGCGACTCTTTCTGCAGCGGTGCGGCAGCTGGTTGTTGGTGGGAATCCAGACCGCATCGATATGCCTATCCTTGCCATGACGAAACCGGACTACACACCGACACCGCTTTCGATGGAGGCTGGTATGTGTCTCGCGTTTGGCGATCAAATGAAAGCCGCGGCAAGCCGAATCATTGAGGGTATGTCGTGGCCTGATCATGCAATGGATTACCGCGACAAAACCGAGCGCCTGGCCAAGCTCGATGCCAGGATTGCAGCTGTTGAGAACGACGTTCGCGGCATGATTGAATCTGCCCGCGGCGCTGGTCTGAATTTTTGATTAGGAAAACCACATGTACTTTTCTGGATACACACCCAAATTAGCGGTGCAGGACGTTTTGAAATTCATGGCCTATCGCGTTAATCACCCCGAGGCTGCACCTACCGACGAACTGCTCGCCGCCGAGGCCCGTCTGCATGACTTGAACAGCGGTGAGCTGCTTGACGCCGTGGGCGCAGCCTTACGCTGCGGAATCAACCCGGGAATTGCCCGGGCCGGCTCAAATGTAAAAAATCCGTTCGAGGATAAGCGCGGACGTTTTTAAGGCGTCTCCTGATACCACCACTCCCGTGCGAGACAGCGCATGCCCATAGCACGGGAGTGGGCGTTTGGTCTTGTTTCATCAAACGCTTGGCATGGGAAGCGCACCGGCAGTCATGGTCGCTCGTGGCGACGTTACATGACTGGAATCCCGCCGGCCCCCCGAAACGAAGGGGGAGCACCGGGAACCACTCCCCACACATTTGAAAAACCGCCCCGCCAGAATCGCCGTGGCGCAGTTTTTTTCGGCCGGTTGAATCCATGGGCCATGCGGCGCAAAAAAACCGTCACACGGCTGCCTCCCCTCGGGCGGCTAAAAAAGCCGTATAGTCCTCGGACAACCAAAAACCAAGCAGGGAGAGACCATGAGCCAACCGACCGAGAGCGACGGCGCCCCCATCGCCGCAGCGCTGCTGATCATCACCCCCGTGTTGGCCGCGCTGGCGGCGTGGGCGGTGCCGAGGCTGCTGGCACTGGGCGAACATCCAATCGGATGGCTGGCTGGCATCGCGGCCGCGGCAGTCACAATCACCGCGGTCGCGGCGGCGGTGGAGTCGGCGCCGCAGCGAGATCCGGCGCGCACCGTCTGGCCGCTGCTGCTGGCGTGGCCGCTGGCGTTTCCCCTTTACATGAATAGCCGTGATCGCCTCGGCAGCGGGCTGGCCGGCGCGTTGTTGCTGGCGGGCGCGCTGGCGTGGTCGACCTGGCAGGTACATCGCGGCGAGGAGGCCGCCGCCTGGCTGCTGCAGACCTCGAACGGGGCAATCGACAGCACCCCCACGGGCGAAGCAGAGATGAGCGAAGCCGAGCGCATCCGCATCTTGCGGCAGCGCGTCGACGCCATGCTTGATGCCGAGCGGTAATAAGCCCCCTCGAATAACTACATCCCTGCCGCTTCCATTTGCACGACATCCTTAGCCGCGGTTTCTGTCATCTTCTGGATGCTCCAGAGCATCGACGTGCGGAGTTTGCTGTCATCGTCTTTAAGCTCCATTGCCGCTGCGGCAAGCTCCTCAATAGTGATAAGCAGTGAGTGGATCGCGCTCAAATCGGAAAAGGTTGGGGTGGTGTGGTTTTCTCTAGCCATGGTGGGGACTCCCTTTACGTTGCGATAAGGGCCGGGATGCTGCTGCACCTACCCGGCCCGGTTTGCCGTAAGGCGGCAAATGAATCGTATTGGGAAATCTTTAAACGTGCTGTTTACTTTTCGAAAAACATCCCGTCTAAGCTACACCGATAACGGAATCGATAACGAAAAGCCACATAGTCCCCGTGTTTACTTGGTTTCGTCTTTATTGCCCATGCAAACGAATAAAACTTTGGTCATGTATCGTGCTCTTCCACTCCAAATAACAACTGCTTGAGGTCCCTCAGCTGATCGCGAAGTTCCGCGGCTTTCTCGAATTCGAGATTTTTCGCCGCGTCTGCCATGTCTTTTTCCAGCTTCTTGATTTTCTTGGTCAACGATTTCTCGTCCAGCACCTTGTATTCGGCGACGATCTGCGCGGCCTTGAGTTCCTGGCGCGAGGCGTCGGCATCGTATACCCCATCGATGATGTCCTTGATGCGCTTGACCACCCCGCGCGGCGTGATGCCGTGTTCAGTGTTGTACGCAAGCTGCTTGATGCGACGCCGACTGGTTTCGTCCATCGCGCGGTGCATCGACTCGGTGATTTTGTCGGCGTACAGAATCGCACTGCCATGCAAATGGCGTGCAGCGCGACCAATGGTCTGGATCAGCGAGCGCTCGGAACGCAGAAAGCCTTCCTTGTCGGCATCGAGGATCGCCACCAGCGACACCTCGGGAATATCCAGCCCCTCGCGCAGCAGGTTGATGCCGACCAGCACGTCGAACACGCCCAGCCGCAGATCGCGCAGGATTTCGACGCGCTCGACCGTGTCGATGTCCGAATGCAGGTAGCGCACCTTGAGCCCGTGTTCGGTTAAATAATCGGTGAGATCTTCCGACATGCGCTTGGTCAGCGTGGTCACCAGCACGCGCTCGCCGACGGCTATTCGCTTCCTGGCCTCACTCATCAGGTCATCAACCTGGGTGCCGACCGGCCGCACCTCGACCAGCGGATCGACCAGCCCGGTCGGGCGCACCAGCTGCTCGACCACCTGGCCGGCGTGCTCGGCTTCATATTTGGCCGGGGTCGCCGACACGAACACGGTCTGCCGCATCATCCGCTCAAACTCCTCGAACTTGAGCGGGCGGTTGTCGAGCGCAGATGGCAGCCGGAAACCGTAGTCGACCAGGTTTTCCTTGCGCGAGCGGTCGCCCTTGTACATGCCGCCGACCTGGGTCACGGTGACGTGCGACTCGTCGATGAACATCAACGCATCTTTCGCCAGATAGTCGATCAGCGTCGGTGGCGGATCGCCCGGCTGGCGGCCGGACAGATGGCGCGAATAGTTCTCGATGCCTTTGCAGAATCCGAGTTCGGCCATCATTTCCAGGTCAAAGCGGGTGCGCTGCTCCAGCCGCTGCGCCTCGACCAGCTTACCGTTGGCGTAATACCACTCCAGCCGATCGCGCAGCTCGACCTTGATCTTTTCGATCGCGCGCAGAGTCGTCTCGCGCGGGGTCACATAATGGCTGGACGGGAATACGGTGAAGCGGGCTACTTTTGACAGTATCTGTCCGGTGAGCGGGTCGAACTGATGCAGGGTTTCCACCACGTCATCGAACAGCTCGACGCGAATCGCGGTCTCGGCGTGTTCCGCCGGAAAAATGTCGATGACATCGCCGCGCACGCGGAAATGGCCGCGCGAGAAATCAACGTCGTTGCGTTCGTACTGCATCTGCGTCAGCCGCGTGATGACATCGCGCTGGCTCATTTTCTCGTTCACGCGCAGCAGCAGAATCATGCTGTGGTAATCCGACGGGTCGCCGATACCGTAGATCGCCGACACCGTTGCGACGATCACCGTGTCGCGCCGCTCCAGCAGCGACTTGGTCGCACTCAGGCGCATCTGCTCGATGTGCTCGTTGATGCTGGAATCTTTTTCGATGAACAGGTCGCGCGCCGGCACATAGGCTTCGGGCTGGTAGTAGTCGTAATACGAGACGAAATACTCGACCGCATTTTCCGGAAAGAACTCGCGCATTTCCGAATACAGCTGCGCCGCCAGGGTCTTGTTGGGCGCCATTACCAGCGCCGGCCGGCCGAGACGCGCGATCACGTTGGCCATGGTGAAGGTCTTGCCCGAACCGGTCACCCCGAGCAGGGTCTGGAAGGCCAGCCCATCCTCGATGCCTTCGACCAGTTTTTCAATCGCGGTCGGTTGATCGCCGGCCGGGGGAAATGGCTGGAACAGGCGAAATGGGCTATTGGGGAAGGTGACGAACACAGGTAAAATCGCGCGGCAAAAACCAACCGATAGTAGCACTCCGTCACGACGGATGCATGAAGGAACCACTGTGGAACTCTCCCGCCGCGTACAGGCCATCAAGCCCTCCCCCACCCTGGCCGTTACCGCCCGTGCCGCCGCGCTCAAGGCGACTGGCCGCGACATCATCGGTCTCGGCGCCGGCGAACCGGATTTCGATACGCCGCAGCACATCAAGGATGCTGCAATCGCGGCTATCCACGCGGGATTGACCAAATACACCGCGGTGGACGGCACCCCCAGCCTGAAGGCAGCGGTCATCGCCAAGTTCAAGCGCGATAACGGCCTCGATTACACGCCGAAGCAGATTCTGGTGTCGTGCGGCGGCAAGCAGAGCTTTTTCAATCTGGTGCAGGCGGTGGTCAACGCGGGCGACGAAGTCATCATCCCCGCGCCTTACTGGGTGTCGTATCCCGATATCGTCATTTTGGCTGACGGCAAACCGGTGATTGTCGAGGCTGGCATCGAGCAGGGCTTCAAGATCACGCCGGCACAGCTTGAGGCAGCCATCACGCCCAGAACCAAACTGGTCGTCATCAACAGCCCGTCCAACCCCTCCGGTGCCGTCTACACCGGCGACGAACTCGCCGCGCTCGGTGCGGTGCTGATGAAGCATCCCCAGGTGCTGATTGCCACCGACGACATGTACGAGCACATCCGCCTGAATGAGGTGCCATTCGTCAACATTTTGAACGTGTGCCCCGATCTGTACGACCGTACCCTGGTGCTGAACGGCGTGTCGAAAGCCTATTCGATGACTGGTTGGCGCATTGGTTATGCGGCAGGCCCGGAAGCCATCCTGCGCGCGATGACCAACGTACAGTCGCAGTCCACCTCCAACCCCACCTCGATCTCGCAGTGGGCTGCCGAAGCCGCGCTCAACGGCGACCAGGACTGCATCACACCGATGCTCGATGCCTTCAAGACACGCCACCGTTATATCGTAGACGCGCTCAACGCCCTCCCCGGCTTCAAGTGCCTGGACAGCGGCGGCGCCTTCTATGCCTTCCCCGACGTGCGCGACGCGATCATGAATCTGTTGGCGCGCGACATCATCGATGCGCCGACCGACATCGCGTTTTCCGAATATTTGCTGGAATCCGCCGACGTCGCCGTTGTTCCCGGCTCGGCGTTTGGCGCAGAAGGTTATATCCGCCTGTCCTTCGCCACCTCGCAGGCCAATCTGGAGAAGGCGATTAGCCGCATCGCCGCCGCACTGGCCTAGTGCGTCAAAACGGGCAGGCTCGGACCATGCGCTTTCCCGTCCTGGCTTTCCTGCGTCAGTGCCTGGGCTGGCCGCTCCAGCTGGCCCATACCACCGCTCGCTTGTTCGGCCAGAACCGGTTGCAAAACCACGCCGCTGCTGCGGCGTTTTATTTTCTGCTATCCGCCACGCCACTGTTGCTGTTACTGAGCTACGCCCTGCAACTGCTGGGCCGTCTTGCCGAAAACTCGGTGCCCGCCACCATCCTGATGGCCGCACTCTACGACCAGATGCGGCTGGATACCCTGACTGAACTGGGTTTCATCCCGCGCCAGGCTCAGCTGACGGTAGGCGGCATTGGCCTGCTTACACTGGTGCTGTCGTCGCGTGGACTGGTCAACGCGGTACAGGGCGCGTTCAGTGTCATTTTCCCCTACCCGAAAAAGCGCAATCTGGTGTTGTCCTGGGTGTTGCCGCTGATCGTTTTGCCGCTGCTGTTTCTGCTGATGGGACTGGCCGTGCTGGCGCAAATGACCCTGAGTTTTCTGGCGCAGCACAATTTTATCGGCAGTGGCAATGCGCAGATGTTGCAGGTGCTCAATTCCCTGTTCGGCTTTGCCATGGTGTGGTCGCTGCTGTTCGCTGCGTACTGGCGGCTCCCCCGCCAGCACCCCTCTGCGCCGGTCGCAGCCCTGTTCGCCCTCGCTGCCACGCTCAGTCTGGCCGTGCTGTTCTCGTTATTCGGCACGTTCTACAAGCTGGAAAACTTGCGCAGCCTGTATGGTGCGCCCGGCAGTGTGGTGTTTGTGTTGACCGGTGCCTTCCTGGCCTTTCTGCTGTTTTATCTTTGGGCGCAGGCGCAATACGCTTATGGCAAGGCGGACATCACCGCGCTGGAAAAACTCTTTCTCGGCCACACCAGCGGCGTAGGCAGGTTTGAGGCGTTCGTCTTTGGCGACCCCCACCGCCTGCTCGATAAATACGGCGAAGTTCACCCTGCCGGTCACACCCTGATTGAAGAGGGCAGCGATTCGCGCACATCCTACTTTCTTCACACCGGCCGCGCCCATGTTTACAAGCACACCGACGCGGGCCAACGCCAGATCGGCACGCTCAAAGCAGGCCAGTTGTTCGGCGAAATGGCTTACTTGCTGAATGAGAAACGCACCGCCTCGATCATCGCCGAAACCGAAATCACGGTAATGGCCTTGCCACCGCACGTGCTGGAGGAGCTGATGACGCATTCCGCCCCACTGTCGCGCCGCATCATCGATACCCTCTGCCAGCGCCTGCAGCAGATGATTTTGGTGAGTTCAACCTGATTCACCTCCCCAGGGGAGAGGCCCCGGCGGGCAATCTCGGTTAAAGTATGGGGCTTTGTTTCTGCCCGGGTAAGAACCAATGGCCAAATCCCGCGCCGCCACGCCTCCCAAAGATTACGAATCCGCACTGGCCGAGATTGAAGCCATTGTGTCTGAAATGGAATCGGGCCAGCTCCCGCTGGACGCCTCACTGGCTGCTTATAAGCGCGGTGCCGAGTTGCTGAATTACTGCCGTCAGCAACTGGCCGATGCCGAGCAACAGGTCAAGATCATGGAAAACGGCACGCTATCGAATTTCAAATCCGAATCGCCCCTCAAAAACGATCCCACCGATGACTGATTTCTCCGTCTGGACACTGGCCTGTCAGACACGCATTGAAAGCGTGCTGGCCGCGCATCTTCCCCCGGCTCAGATCGCGCCCGCGCGCTTGCACGAAGCGATGCGTTACGCCGTGCTGGATGGCGGCAAGCGGGTGCGTCCCCTGCTGGCATTTGCGGCTGGCGAATTCACCGGCGCAAATATTGAACAGGTGCAACACGCGGCGGCGGCAGTCGAATTGATCCACGCCTATTCGCTGGTGCATGACGACATGCCGGCCATGGACAACGACACGCTGCGGCGCGGCAAGCCCACCGTGCATGTCGAATATGACGAAGCCACCGCGCTGCTGGTGGGCGACGCGCTACAAAGTCTTGCGTTCGACATCCTTGCCGCGCAGCCGCTTGCCGCAGATGCCCGCAGCCAATTAGAGATGGTGAAGCTTCTGGCGCAAGCAGCCGGCTCGCGCGGCATGGCAGGCGGCCAGGCGATTGATCTGGCCAGCGTCGGCAAGCCGCTCGACCTGACCGAACTCGAATTCATGCACATCCACAAAACCGGTGCACTGATCCGCGCCTCGGTGCTGCTGGGCGCGCATTGCGGCACGCTACCCGACGCGACTGCCACCGCGCTGGATCACTACGCCAAGTGCATCGGGCTCGCTTTCCAGGTAGTGGATGACGTGCTCGACGCCGAAGCGTCCAGCGCCACCCTCGGCAAAACCGCGGGCAAGGATGCAGCCAACAACAAACCCACTTACGTCAGCCTGCTCGGTGTGGCGCGCGCGCGCGAACTCGCGCAGGCGCTGCGCGCCGATGCGCACGCCACGCTGGAGAATGCAGGCGCAGCGGCCAATCGGCTGCATCAACTGGCTGATTTTGTTGTGGAGCGCACGTTTTAAATGGTCACGCCTTTGCTTGACCAGCTGAACACCCCGGCCGATCTGCGCACCCTGCCAACGGCAGATTTGCCTAGACTCGCAGCGGAGTTGCGCGCATTCCTGGTCGAGTCGGTCGCGCAAACCGGGGGACATCTGGCATCCAACCTGGGCGCAGTGGAACTGACGCTGGCGCTGAACTACGTATTCGACACCCCGAGCGACCGCATCGTGTGGGACGTCGGCCACCAAAGCTACACGCACAAAATTCTCAGCGGCCGCCGCGCAGCGATGGCGGGGCTACGGCAGGCGGGCGGCATCGCCGGCTTCCCGCGTCGCGCCGAAAGCGAACACGATGCGTTCGGCGTCGGCCATTCCAGCACCTCGATTTCGGCGGCGCTCGGCATGGCCGAAGCGTTCCGCCAGACCGGTTCCAGCCAGCGCGCGGTCGCGGTAATCGGCGATGGCGCCATGACCGCGGGCATGGCATTTGAGGCCCTGAACAACGCCGGCGCCACCGACCTGCCGCTGCTGGTGGTGCTGAACGACAACGACATGTCGATCTCGCCCAACGTCGGCGCGCTCAACAACTATTTGGCACGGCTGATGTCGGGCAAGTTTTACGCCGCAGCCCGTCGCGCCGGCGAAAAGGTGTTGTCGGTTGCGCCGCCGATCCGCGAACTGGCCAAGCGCGCGGAAGAGCATATGAAGGGCATGGTCACGCCCGGCACCCTGTTCGAGGAGTTTGGCTTCAACTACATCGGTCCGGTCGACGGCCATGACCTCGACGTACTGCTGGATACGCTGTCCAATATCAAGCAGCTCAGCGGTCCGCAGTTCCTGCATGTCGTCACCCGCAAAGGCAAAGGCTACGCCCCCGCCGAAGCCAATCCCTGCCTCTATCACGGCGTATCGCGCTTCGATCCGGCGACAGGCATCACCGAAAAAACGGGTGCCAAGCCCACTTACACCCAAGTCTTCGGCGACTGGCTGTGCGACATGGCCGCAGCCGACACCCGGCTGGTCGGCATCACCCCGGCCATGCGTGAAGGCTCGGGGCTGGTGCGTTTTTCGCAGGACTACCCCAAACGCTACTTTGACGTCGGCATCGCCGAGCAGCATGCCCTGACCTTTGCCGCGGGCCTGGCGTGCGAAGGCATCAAACCGGTGGTCGCAATTTATTCGACCTTTCTGCAGCGCGCATATGACCAGCTTATCCACGACATCGCCCTGCAGGATCTGCCGGTGATGCTGGCCATTGACCGCGCAGGCCTGGTCGGCGCGGATGGCCCCACCCATGCCGGCAGTTTCGATCTGAGTTTCCTGCGTTGCATCCCCAACATGCTGATTGCCGCGCCTTCGGACGAAAATGAATGTCGCCGTCTGCTGACTACCGCTTTTCTGCACAACGGCCCGTCAGCAGTCCGCTACCCACGCGGCAGCGGCAAGGGTGCACCGATCGAGCCGGGTCTCGATCCGCTTGAAGTCGGCAAAGGCATACAGCGCCGCAGTGGCCGCGACATTGCACTGATCGCATTCGGCAGCCTCGTCGCCCCCGCGCTGGCCGCCGCCGAGGCGCTCAATGCCAGCGTTGCCGACATGCGCTTCGTGAAACCGCTGGACGTGGATTTGCTGCGCGAATTGGCGCAAACCCACCGGCTGCTGGTAACGCTGGAAGAAAATGCGGTAGCCGGCGGCGCCGGCGCTGGCGTGGCGGAAGCACTGTCTGCGCTCGGCATTCAGGTACCCGTGCTCCATCTCGGCCTGCCCGACCGCTTCATCGAGCACGGAGACGTTCCCACCATGCTGGCTGAATGCGGCCTCGATTCGACGGGAATTGAACGCGCTGTCCGCCAGCGGATAACCCTATTACCTGAGTAGTTTACTCAACTATTATCGCAGTGTAGACTTAGTCTAAACTGTGCCGGGTTAGCGATAAACTCGGTTAAGACGAACGCATACCCAAGGAATCGCCATGAACGACATCTGCGACACCACCTGCATGCCGGACGTGCAAAACTCTGTCGACACCCGACAAATCGCCATCGACAAGGTCGGCATCAAAAGCATCCGCCACCCGGTCCGGGTCGCGGACAAGACCGGAGGCGTCCAGCACACCATCGCCAACTTCAACATGTACGTGTACCTGCCGCACAACTTCAAGGGCACCCACATGTCGCGCTTCATCGAGATTCTCAACACGCGCGAGCGCGAGATTTCGGTCGAAAACTTCGAAGGCATGCTGCGCCAGATGGTTGAACGCCTGGAAGCCGAATCGGGCTACATCGAAATGAGCTTCCCCTACTTTGTCAACAAGACCGCGCCGGTTTCCGGCGTGCAGAGCCTGCTCGATTACGAAGTCACCTTCGTCGGTGCGATCGAGAACGGCAAATTCACCCACACCACCAAGGTGCAGGTGCCGGTGACCAGCCTGTGCCCCTGTTCCAAAAAAATCTCCGAATACGGCGCACACAATCAGCGTTCGCACGTTACGGTGACCGCGAAAACCAACGGCTTCCTGTGGATCGAAGACCTGGTGCGCAAAGTCGAGGATCAGGCCTCGTGTGAACTCTTCGGCCTGCTGAAGCGCCCGGATGAGAAATACGTCACCGAACGCGCCTACGACAATCCCAAATTCGTCGAAGACATCGTGCGCGACGTGGCGGCAGCCATGAACGCCGAACCACTGATTGATGCCTACGTGGTGGAAGCCGAGAATTTCGAATCAATCCACAATCACAGCGCCTATGCACTGATCGAGCGCGACAAGACGAAGCCGTAACCTCGTCTATCCGATATGGCTGTTAAAAAACAAAGGCCTGCAATTGCAGGCCTTTGTTGCATTCTGACGCACTGAAATCAATATCGCTGGGTCAAGGTCATGGTCTGACCGTCGCGCTTCATGTCCATCCGGTTCAGAAAACTCATTCCCAATAGCGGCACGCTCAAACCCGTTTCCACCACCATGCCGTCCACTTGATTGAGCACAATCCCGCCCACTTTCACCGTATTGAATTTGACATGCCAGGCCGGCACCACCCCCCCCGCCGTGCTCACACCCACGGCTTGCCCAGCCCGATAATCAAGCCCCATGCGACGGGCCTCGGATGCATTGATGGCAATGCTGGTGGCGCCCGTGTCGACCAGGAAGGTGACCGGAAAACCATTCAGCGAGCCCAGCGCGGCAAAATGGCCCCGTGCATCGGCAGTGAGCGAAACCGTCTGGCGTGTACCTGCCGGCGTCCCCCCTGCGAACGATTGCCCCATAGCGAGGGTACGGCGCTTGCCATCCACCTCGATGCTGGCGCTAGTTGAATCGGCGGCAATCAGTTTCACCCCCTGCAGGGTTTGCCCAACACTCAAAGTGCGTGGCTTGCCACCGTCGATGCTGAGGATGGCTTTGTCCCTGAACAAACCCATGACCGACACACTGGCTGACCATGCAACGGAACTGGAAAGGCAAACTGCAGCTAAGATAGCTGCAGTAAATTTTTGTCTGAGCGCCATCATGAATCCTGTTTTGATTTTTCGTCATTCCCCAACCGAGGGACCGGGGTATTTCACCACGTTTCTGGATCGCCACGGCATCCCTTGGCAACTGATACGCATCGATGCGGGCGATGCCGTGCCCGAAACCCTTAACGGCATCTCCGGGCTGTGCTTGATGGGCGGGCCGATGAGCGTGAATGACGATCTGCCCTGGATACCACCGGTGTTGTCACTGATCCGTCAGGCCATCGCGGCAGACGTGCCGGTGATCGGCCATTGTCTGGGCGGGCAACTGATGTCCAAAGCCCTCGGCGCCACAGTCAGCAGAAACCCGGTCAAGGAAATCGGCTGGGGTAACGTCCGGGCGACGGATGCCATCGCGGCACGCCCTTGGCTGGGTGATGCTGCCGTGCCCATGCTTGCCTTTCACTGGCACGGCGAAACCTTCAGTTTGCCGCCCGGGGCAACGCATGTTCTCGAAAGCGCTTACTGCGCCAATCAGGCCTATGTGCTGAACGGCCGTCACATTGCAATGCAGTGCCACGTCGAAATGACACCCGAACTCATCGCCAGCTGGTGCGATCATGGCGCAGCTGAAATTGCTGCGAGCGACAGCCCGGGCGTACAGTCACCTGATGCGATTCAAACGGATTTGGAGGCGCGAGTCGCGCAGCTCCATCTGCTGGCTGATAAAATTTATTCCTGCTGGATTCAAGGGCTTAGCCGATAAGCCTACCCGCATTGCTGGACAGGCGCGTGATGCGGCGTAGGATAAACCCCGGGTTAAACCCAGCCTTACTCGCATCATCAAGAATTAACGGAGGATTTATGCAAAACGTCGATTACACCCATTTCGATTTCGGTGAACGCCTGAATGGCTTCATCCACGAAGTCATGAATTATGGCGGCGCGCCCCGCGCGGAGTCCGATCTCACCGAAGGCCAAAAAGTTTTCACGCGGGCGGTCAAACGCGAAATGGTGAAATATACCGATCCAAACCGCCAAGGCTATCCGCATAATCTGCTGGAGCAGATGGAATCGTTCACCCGCACGATCGGTGACTTACACAATTCTTACTTCGATTCAGGCATGCGCAAAGTCAGCGACTGTCTCTACAACCGCTGGAAAATGCTTTACGACGAAACCAAAAAACTTGCTGCAGCCGGCGGGGACACCAAGCCGGCCTGGATTGATGTCATCAAGACTGAACAATCCGACATGCCTGCATTTTTTGACGCATAACCTGTTGTTCAAGAACAAAAAAGCCCGGCATGTCCGGGCTTTTTTCGTACCAGGCGATCAGCAAAAATCAATATCAGCCCCGCTTATCCTTTTATAAAAATAAAGCATTATTCAGGCGTCAGTCACGATGCTATTCTCCTCGGACACCAATATCCACAAATAGTCTGAGGAGACAGCATGTCCAAACTGGTACGCCCCCACGGCGGTGGAGAACTCAAACCCCTTCTGCTAGCAGGAGATGCCCTCGCTGCCGAAAAAACGCGTGCTGCCTCGCTCCCCAAAATCAAGATAAGCTCGCGCGAAACCGGCGACCTCATCATGATGGGCATCGGTGGCTTCACGCCGCTGGATGGCTTCATGACGCATGCCGACTGGCAAGGCGTGTGTGATGGCTACAAAATGGCTAACGGTCTATTTTGGCCGATTCCGGTCACGCTTTCCACTGACGAAGTAACCGGCCAGGGCATTGCGGTCGGCGCAGATGTCGCGCTGGTCAATGGTGAAACCGGTGAAATCATGGGCACCATGACAATCACCGAGAAATACGCCATCGACAAAGCGCACGAGTGCATGCAGGTTTACAAAACCACCGACCTCGAACACCCCGGCGTCAAGATGGTGATGGAACAAGGTCCGGTCAACCTGGCCGGTCCGGTCAAAGTCCTGTCTACCGGCAGCTTCAAGGAAGAATACGGCGACCAGTTCATGACCCCCGCGGAAACTCGCGCCAAGTTCGAACAGCTGGGCTGGTCCAAGATCGCTGCCTTCCAGACCCGCAATCCGATGCACCGCAGTCACGAATACCTGGCCAAAATCGCCATCGAAACCATGGATGGCGTGCTGGTCCACTCGCTGCTCGGCGCATTGAAGCCCGGCGACATTCCGGCCGAAGTCCGCTCCGAGGCCATCTCGGTGCTGGTCGAAAACTACTTCGCCCCCAACACCGTGATTCAGGCTGGTTACCCGCTCGACATGCGTTACGCCGGCCCGCGCGAAGCGCTGCTGCACGCGCTGTTCCGCCAGAACTACGGCTGTTCGCACCTGATCGTCGGCCGCGACCACGCTGGCGTGGGCGACTATTACGGCCCGTTCGACGCCCAGAAGATTTTCGACGAGATCCCCAAGGGTTCGCTCGAAACCCAGAACATGAACATCGACTGGACCTTCTGGTGCAACAAGTGCGGCGGCATGGCTTCGCAGCGTACCTGCCCGCATACCAAGGAAGATCGCATTTTGTTATCCGGCACCAAAGTGCGTTCAATGCTTTCTGAGGGCCAGGATCTGCCAGTCGAATTCAGCCGTCCGGAAGTCGCCAAGGTGCTGCAAAAATATTACGCCGGCCTCACTGCCGAGCAGAACGTCAAGGTCGAACTGAAGGGTCACTCGGCCGCATGATTTTTACCTGTATTCAATACAGGGCAAGGGTTTTAGGACACGAGCCTACCGGAAGCGGACTCGCGATACGCCCCGGCCAAGGACGGGTTCAGTTCTAAGCGGACCGCGACGTACGCGGAAGTTAGCTAACTTAAGGAGACTGTAATGCCAACCTATGTTCGTACCGATAAGTGCGACGGATGCAAGGGTCAGGACAAGACCGCCTGCATGTACATCTGCCCGCACGATCTGATGAAGCTGGACAAGGACGGTTCTGAAACCGGCCATGCCATGCGCGCATTCAACCAGGAACCCGAGCAGTGCTGGGAATGTTATTCCTGCGTGAAAATTTGTCCGCAGCAGGCGATCGAATGTCGCCACTACGCTGACGTTGTGCCGTTGGGTGGCATGGTGCAGCCGCTGCGCGGTTCCGACTCCATCATGTGGACCATCAAGTTCCGCAATGGCGTGCTGAAGCGTTTCAAATTCCCGATCCGCACCACGCCCGAAGGCTCGATCGATCCTTACGGCAACAAGCCCATGCCCAAGATGGCCGACATCGAAACCACGGGGTCCTTCACCCGCGACATGATGGGCGGTTACCGCGCTGGCAACCCTGCCGAACTGATTCGTAAGTAATCCAGAATTAATTGAAAGAGGTGTGAAATGGCTGGAGAATTTGGTAATCCCGAAGTTATCCAGGAGGAAGTCGACATCCTCCTGATTGGCGGTGGCATGGCATGCTGCGGCGCTGGTTACGAAGTCATGCGCTGGGCAGATGCTGCCAAAGCTGAAACAGGCATCGACCTGAAGATCAAGCTGGTCGACAAAGCCGCGATGGACCGTTCCGGCGCCGTTGCGCAGGGCCTGTCCGCGATCAACACCTACATCGGCTCCGAGCAGGACCCCGCCGACTACGCCCGCATGGTCTCCAACGACCTGATGGGCATCACCCGCGACGACCTGGCCTATGACTTGGGCCGTAACGTGGACGATTCGGTGCACCTGTTCGAAGAATGGGGCCTGCCGATCTGGAAAACCGACGAAAACGGCGAGCGTCATGACGGCGCCCAGGGCCTGCCCGCGCTGAAGGACGGCGGCAAGCCCGTGCGTTCCGGCAAATGGCAGATCATGATCAACGGCGAATCCTACAAATGGATCGTTGCTGAAGCCACCAAGAAGGCGCTCGGCATGGATCGCATCGAAGAGCGTATCTTCATCGTCAAGCTGGTCAACGACAAGAACGACCCGCAGCGGATCGCCGGTGCCGTCGGCTTCTCGACCCGCGACCACAAGGTTGTCGTGTACAAGGCCAAGGCGATTCTGCTGGCCGCCGGCGGTTGCGTGAACATCTTCCGCCCGCGTTCCGTCGGTGAAGGTACCGGCCGCGCCTGGTACCCGGTGTGGAACGCCGGTTCGACCTATGCGATGGCTGCCGAAGCTGGCGCCGAGCTGACCATGATGGAAAACCGCTTCGTTCCCGCCCGCTTCAAGGACGGCTACGGCCCGGTCGGCGCCTGGTTCCTGCTGTTCAAGGCGCAAGCGGTCAACGCCTACGGCGAAGTCTACATGGTGAAGAACAAGGAACTGCTGAACGACTACCCGCCCTACGGGCAGGCAGCCGTTCCCGCATCGTGTCTGCGTAACCACCTGATGCTGAAGGAAATGAAAGAAGGTCGCGGCCCCATTTATATGGACACCGTGACCGCTTTGGCGAAACTGCGTGAAACGCTGACCCCGCGCGAAGTGAAGCACCTGGAAGCTGAAGCCTGGGAAGACTTCCTCGACATGTGCGTCGGCCAGTGCGGTATCTGGGTCGGGGAAAACATCGAGCCGGAGAAGAAAAACTCCGAACTCATGCCGACCGAGCCCTACCTGCTGGGTAGCCACTCCGGTTGCTGCGGTATCTGGGTGTCGGGTCCGACCGACCTCGGCGCACCGACCGACGAAGCGCATGCTGACGCGGCGAAGATTCCGGCACACCTGCCCAAGGGCTGGAGCTGGGGCTACCGTTCGATGACCACGGTCAAGGGTCTGTTCACTGCCGGCGACGGCGTGGGCGCATCCGGCCACAAGTTCTCCTCCGGCTCCCACGCCGAAGGCCGCATGTGCGCCAAGTCCATGGTCAAGTACTGCATCGACAACAAGGACATGAAGCCCGAACTCGACACCTCCGTCGAGCAGCTGGTGGAAGACATCTACAAACCGGTACGTACCTTCCTTGAGCACAAGGACTACACCACGGCGATCGACGTCAACCCCAACTACATCACGCCCAAGATGCTGCAGTTCCGTCTGCAGAAGAT
>Ga0180009_10000282_pt1 | contig 72559 bp, 75 predicted proteins | sample OS_PC_MetaG_FD_123537 | JGI IMG/M metagenome (GOLD analysis project Ga0180009, IMG submission 123537) | Groundwater microbial communities from the Aspo Hard Rock Laboratory (HRL) deep subsurface site, Sweden - OS_PC_MetaG | ecosystem: Environmental > Aquatic > Deep subsurface > Groundwater... | reverse complement strand
GCTCGCATTCTCGGGCGGGGCATTTACCCCGCCCTCGACCAAAGGGCTGCGGCGCCCCTTTGGAAACCCAGCCATTGGTTCCCCGCAGCAAGCTGCGGGGTATTAATTAACGACTTAATCAAATAGACGAAGTGAATAATCTAAATCCGAAATTCGATTTTTTTTACTTGGTTAGAGCAGCCAAATTCGCTATAGTAATCAAAAAATCTCCCTACCGCAGGGGTTTCAAAATGGCTCGAAGAATCCGCCGGGGTTTGGAAGTCTTCGGAAAACCCAAAAAGCTTTTTCAGGACCAACAAGGGGCAATCCACCAGGACACCGGTGCGCTACCAGTAGATAGTTTTCCGAGGTATGATATTGAAACCGGGAAATCCGATGAACCCAAAGAACAATTGTTGGTTGAAAGTTTGAAGATCGCTTTGTTGATCTTGCAGAGTGAAAAAGTTCTACCCTTGGCCGATTTGGCCCACCGCATCGTGGAAGAGTTGATGGTCAACCCCAATTATACGTATCGGGAACTTCTGGAGACTTTAAAAGCTGACGAGCGCTTCTCCGTAACCAGCGGGCAATTGATCAGTTTGCCTTCGGTCGAAAACCCGGCTGAAGTTTTTTTCCAGCGGATGGCCAAAATGAAGAGGGTCAAAAAGGGGCACTGAATATTAAGAAAGACCTAAAATAGGCGATTCACCACAGAGGGCACAGAGAAAATGTATTCTCTGTGTTCTCGGCGGTTTAAAAGAGTCGCTCAATTTAGGAAGGAGTAAAGTTGACAACAGACAAATCCAGAGACGGAAAGTGGGTTCATACCCGGAAAATCGAAATCAATACTTTAGACCTCGGCGATCATCAGGTACTCATCGAAGGGAATTTAGCGGACACGAGAACCTCTCATTCTCCATCCGGAGAACCTGAGGGGAGTTCCGTTTTAGTCCACCACCTCACCGCCCGCCTATGGGTTCAGGGCCCTGACTTAACCATTTCCGCGGTGGAAGCGGAGATGCCCACCATCCCCCGGGAAATATGCCCGCAAGCTTTGCCGGCAGTGCAAAAGTTAGTGGGCCTCAAGATCATTACTGGGTTTACTCAAAAGGTGAAGGATTTGATCGGGGATGTAAAAGGATGTTCTCACCTGACCAATCTTTTTCTGACCCTGGGGCCGGTAGCCGTTCAGGGTTACTTTGCCGCTTACGGCAGAAGGCCTGGAGTTAGGTCGTTGGATAACCCGAGTATATCCCGGGTGATCGATAGCTGCCATGTCTGGCGGAAAGACGGTCCTTATGTGAAGTCCTTGGCCGCGGCCACGGCCAGGGAGAAAAAAGGAGCATAAGATGTTATGGTGGGTGCGATTCATTCTCTTGGCCGCAGTGGCCGGATTCTTTCTGGAGTTTGGAATCGAAGAGATGGTCCGGGCCTATCAACTCCGACACCCGGGTGTTTTTTTAGCTTCTTTTTTTTCTTCGAGCTTCATTATCCTGATCAGTGGAACTTTGCTCGTAGGTTTTATTTGGAAAATGATCTTGAGAGGGAAAGGAAAGAAAGAGTTTTAGGGAGTGGATGGGGGGGCTTTAACCACTTGAGAGAATGAAGGTAAGGGGATGAAGGCTGGGCGCTGACAGCTTACATGGAGGGAACGATGAATTTTCCAAAGGATCTGAATTATTCAAAGGAACATGAATGGACGAAGGCCAAAGATGGGTATGCCCTCGTCGGCATCACGGACTATGCTCAGGATAAACTGGGGTCCATTGTCTTTGTTGAATTGCCTGTTACCGGGAAAAACTTTAAAAAAGGGGATGTCCTGGTGACCGTCGACTCCGTGAAGGCCGTGGCCGAGGTCTATGCACCAGTGAGCGGCCAGGTGGAAGAGATCAACGAATCGTTACGGGATAATCCCGAATGGATCAATCGCGATGCTTATGGGCAAGGCTGGATGGTGAAATTGAAAATGGATGATCCCAGCGAACTAAGCAGCCTTCTCTCCTCAGAAGCTTACCAGGCTTTTGTCGCGCAAGAAGAAGCCAAGGGGTAAAAGATGCGCTACATACCCAATGCCGAGAATGATTGGGGAGAGATGCTTCAGGCCATCGGGTTCAAGCGCCTGGAAGATTTAATCAACATTCTTCCTGAACCCCTGCGCCTAAAAGAAGCCTTGGATCTCCCCTCCCCCCTGGCGGAGATGGAACTGGTTCAACATCTTCTTTCCTTAAGTGAAGGGAAAAAGATGATCTCTTTCCTGGGAGCCGGGGCCTATGATCATTTCATCCCTGCGGTGGTGGACCATGTGCTCCGGAAGTCGGAATTTTACACGGCCTATACCCCCTATCAGCCGGAGGTCAGCCAGGGTACCCTTCAGGCCATTTTCGAGTTCCAGACCCTCATCTGCCAGCTCACCGGCATGGAAGTAGCCAATGCTTCCGTATACGACGGGGCTTCAGCGGTTGCCGAGGGCATATTGATGGCCCAGCGCCTCAAGGGGAGAAAAAAGTGCTTCTTAGCCCGGTCTGTCCATCCGGAATCGCGGATCGTTACCCGCACCTATACTCATCCTTTAGCCTTGGAACTCAAAGAAATTCCTTATACCGCCGCAGGCTCCACCGACCTGAACGCTTTACGAGACCAGATAGATGGAGAAACCAACGCGGTCGTGCTCCAGCAGCCCAATTTTTTTGGCTGCCTGGAAGATCCGGAAGAAGCCGCGGCCATCGCCCATGCCCAAGGAGCCCTGTTGATTGTGGCTGTGGTGGAGCCCTTGTCCCTGGCTCTCCTCCAGCCTCCCGGCCTCCTGGGGGCGGACATTGTCGTAGGGGAAGGACAGAGCTTCGGGAATGCTTTGAGTTTTGGGGGACCTTACGTCGGCTTCTTTGCCAGCAAAGAGAGCTTTCTGCGGGCCATGCCCGGCAGGCTCGTGGGTGAGACCGTGGATCGTGAAGGCCGCCGGGGATTTGTTCTGGCCGTAGCCACGAGGGAACAACATATCCGCAGGGAAAAAGCGACTTCCAATATTTGTACCAACCAGGCCTTGTGTGCTCTGGCCGTTCTGGTCTACCTGGCTACGCTGGGCAAGGAAGGACTGAAAGAACTGGCCCGGATCAACTTCAGCAAGTGTGAGTATGCCAAAAAAAGGCTGGGAGAACTGGGTCGTTTGCGTTTTTCCGGGCCGACCTTCAATGAGTTTGTTGTCACCCTGGACCACGACCCTCAATTCATTCTGCCCCAGCTCCTCCAGCAGGGAATCATTGGGGGTTTTCCCCTGAAGAAGTTTTATCCCGAGATGGAAAGAGAAGTTTTGATCTGCGTAACCGAGAAAAAATCCAGGAAAAACATAGACCGTTTAGTCGAAGTACTGGGGAGTGTCTTGAAGGAGGCAAAATGAAAGAGAACTGGCCGGGGGCCTGCGGGCTAATCCTGGAGGAGCCTTTAATTTTCGAAAAAGGGGCCAAGGGAAGAATAGGATATTCTCTCCCCAGGCTGGACGTAGATGAGGCCGACCCGGGAAAAATCTGGCCCTCCAAGTTGATCCGTAAAGATTGGCAAGGATTTCCAGAGATGAGTGAAGTGGAAGTCGTCCGCCATTTCACCCATCTGGCGCAGTGGAACTATGGCGTTGACTCCGGCTTTTATCCCCTCGGTTCCTGCACTATGAAGTACAATCCCAAGGTCAACGAGGACCTGGCCCGTCTTCCCGGGTTCAGCGGATTGCATCCGTATCAGCCGGAAGAGATTGCTCAAGGCGCTCTTCGCTTGATGTACGACCTGCAAAATTTTCTCTGCCGGATCAGCGGCATGGACCAGGTGACTCTTCAACCCTCGGCTGGCGCTCAGGGAGAACTCACGGGTATGTTGATGGTTCGGGCGTATTTAAACGCTCATGGAAACCCCCGAAAAAAAGTCCTGGTCCCGGATACGGCTCATGGAACGAATCCGGCCAGCTCAAGTCTTTGCGGCTACCAGGTCATCCAGGTAAAATCCAATGAACGGGGCATCCTCTCCCCCCAGGCCATTGAAGAAAAAATGGATGAGGACGTGGCCGCTCTCATGATCACCAATCCGAACACCCTCGGCCTGTTTGAAGAACATATCTGCCAGATTGCCGAAATCGTGCACCAAAAAGGGGGGCAAATTTATTGCGATGGAGCAAACCTGAATGCTCTCATGGGATTGAGCCGGGTGGGCGACATGGGAGTGGACGTATTGCATTTCAACCTTCATAAGACCTTTTCCACCCCCCACGGGGGTGGCGGCCCAGGAGCTGGCCCTGTGGGCGTAAAAGACCACCTGGTGCGTTATCTTCCCGTACCCATGATTACCAAAGACCAAGAGCGTTTTCGCTTCGATTATGACCGCCCCCAATCCATCGGCAAAGTTCGGTCCTTCTACGGCAACTTTGGCATTCTAATCCGGGCCTATGCTTACATTCTTTCCATGGGGCCAGCAGGCCTCAAAAGAGCCAGCTTGGTTGCTCTGCTCAATGCCAATTATCTCCGGGGCAAGCTGAAAGATTTTTATTTTCTCCCTTACGACTTCCCCTGCATGCATGAATGCGTCTTCAGCGACCGGTTACAAAGTCAGTATGGAGTTACTGCCCTGGACATCGCCAAACGGTTGATGGATTATGGCTTCCATCCTCCCACGATCTATTTCCCCCTGGTTGTCCACGGAGCGCTTATGATTGAACCTACGGAGAGCGAGGCCAAAGAAACCCTTGATCAGTTCATCGCCGCCATGGTGCAAATTGCGAAGGAGGCTCAGACCGATCCCGGTCTTCTAAAGAACGCGCCGCACAAAACCAAGGTTTCCCGGCTGGATGAAGTCCTGGCGAATCGCAAACCCAAGCTGCGGTGGAAACCTTAGATAAGTCATATAGTCATGTAGTCACTGGGTCATTGGATCACCGGGTAACGGAGGGAGCGGTTAACGATTGATAGTTTGCAGAGATACGCAGAAAGGTAGGGTAAGAATGATGACGAAGGAAGATGGCAAGAGAAAAGTCATGGAAGCGATTGAAAAACGGGCCGGAGAACTCCAGAAAATCGGGGAAACCATCTTGCAACACCCAGAACTGGGGTTTAAAGAGGTAAAAACCGCTGCTCTGGTGGAAGATAAATTTCGTTCATTGGGCCTGGCCTATCAGAAAGGACTGGCCGTTACGGGAGTCAAAGCTCACCTCCCGGGGAAGAGCCGGAAAATTCACCTGGCCATCATGGGTGAACTGGACTCGATTCTCATCCCTTCGCACCCGTTCGCCGATCCGCAAACGGGAGCTGCCCACGCCTGCGGTCATAACGCCAGTATTGCCGGGATGCTGGGGGCAGGAATGGGACTTTTAGATTCCGGGGTGATGAAAGAACTTGACGGGGATATATCCCTGATTGCTGTTCCTGCCGAAGAACTGGTGGAGTTAGAATACCGGAATCGGCTACGGCAGGAAGGCCGAATCGCTTTCCTGGCCGGCAAACAAGAATTCATTCGCTTGGGTTTGCTGGACGGTGTGGATATGGTTTTGATGTTTCACCTCCAGCAAGCTGAGCCGGTCCAAAAAATTTCTGTAGGGGGTACGATGAATGGGTGTCTGGCCAAATTTATCCGTTACCAAGGCAAAGAGTCCCATGCTGGCGGCGCCCCTCATTTGGGAATCAACGCCCTGAACGCAGCCCTGCTGGGGATGATGGGCATTCACGCCCAGCGGGAGACGTTCCGGGATGAGGACTGCGTCCGGGTTCATCCCATTATTACCCGGGGAGGGGATTTGGTCAACGTAGTCCCGGCTGACGTCCGCTTGGAGACCTTTGTGCGGGGCCGAAGCGTGGAAGCAATGCAGGATGCCAACAAAAAAGTCAATCGGGCCCTCAAGGCTGGAGCTTTGGCCATCGGAGCGGAAGTGGAAATCACCGATCTTCCCGGCTATCTGCCCTGCCTGAAAAATGACCGCTTGGATCAGCTCTTCGCCGCCAACGCGGCAGCCCTCTTGGGAACGGAGGCGATTGGTCAGGCGGGACACCTGACCGCTTCCTCGGATCTCGGAGATATATCCCACCTTATGCCCACCCTCCAGCCGTTTATCAAAGCTGGAAGAGGGAATCTTCATACGGAAGAGTTCGTGGTGAACGATCCGCAACTGGCTTACGTGGAATCGGCCAAAGGTTTGGCCATGACTGTGGTCGACCTGCTTTGGCAAGGGGCCGGTGAAGGCTTGGTCATCAAAGAGAATTATCAGGCGAAATATTCTAAAGAAGAATATTTGCAATTATGGCAGCGTCTCTGCCCGGAGGGGTGAAAAGTTTTAATCCACCTCAACGATGGCTTTGATCTCTTTTTTACTCAGCAACACAAAATTCGATATTAAATTGAGCCAACCGTCCGGAACCGTGACATCCTGAATGGCCAGATAGGCTCGCTCATCATTCAGCAAGTCTGATAATCTGGCCCGAGGACTCGGAATCGTTACTGTACCCTCGATGACCCTCGGTGGCTCCAAGGAGAGAAATAACCTTACCTTCTTGGTAATTCTCCCATATCCTTTCCCCTTTTTTTCCATTTTATAATCTCCCTTTTTGATCTATAAACCTTTTTTCATCTACAGATCTATTTTTTCTTCTTGCTAATCCGAATCGTTATGGGGTCGGTCGTGATCATTATCGTGCCGTCATCAAACTCAATTTCCCAATAAGGCGTTTCCTGGCTGGGGAGTTTGACGGAACGGACTCCGAAAAATTTGACGTCATATTCTTTCCCCCGTATGGAAAATTCAACAAAGTCAATCTGATCGGCACGCAAATGCTGCATCTTGTATTCTCCTTTCCTTCATCTATTTCATTTTTCCCCTTTGCCGCTTAATAAAAAAGCCTCAAAAGAGAAAATTTACCTCCTGAGGCTTGTTCTCAGAACCTTCTGAGTTCTTTTTTTCATTGTTCACTCCAGAAGGTCAAATTATTTTGGATTTCTGATTGGGGGATAGAAATTTTTTATAATCGGAAAATATCAGGGTCCAGGTCCTTTGTCAAGCGAATTAGGGTGGCCTAAATTTAATAGGACGCAGATTTAAGCAGATAAACGCAGATAATTATTTTCTTTTTAGTTTATCCTGATAATCTGTGTACATCCGTGTCCAAAAAGGAATTTCCTATACAATTAAATTATAGTAAGAATCAATGGACGTGAGAGTGGGTATTAGTATTAGGCCCACATTCCCGCTCCATATTACAATAAAAACCTTCCTGGCAATTTTCGCATTCGAATTGAATGGTAGTATGGTGAATTCGAAATTTTTCTCTCAGGAGGCGGTTAACTTCCTGAAGGATCTGCCCGGTGCGGCTCATCTGGATGTCGCCCACCAGGACATGAGCGCTCAGGGCATGAATACCCGAAGTAATGGTCCATAGATGCACATGATGCAAATCTTTCACTGCGGGGATCGACTTAAGCGCTCTTTGGACTTCCTCAAGATCGACTTCTTTGGGCACGGCCTCCAGCAGGATGTTGACCGAATCTTTCACCAGTACAAAAGCCCCTCGTAAAATCACTAAGCAGATCCCCACGCTGACGATGGGGTCTACAACGTACCAGCCAGTAAAAAAGATGACCAGCCCTCCGGTAATGACTCCCAGAGAGGACAGGGCATCTCCCCATATATGCAGGTAAGCACCTCGGATGTTCAGGCTCTCTTTACTCGCCCGCATCATCGCCCAGGCTGCTAATCCATTGGCCACCAAGCCCACTGTTGCAACCAGGAGCATGGTTCGGCTTTCCACTACCACCGCTGATCGGAAACGCTGATAGGCTTCGTATAGAATGTACACCGCAATCAGGATTAGGGTTGTGCCGTTAATCAAGGCCGCCAGGATTTCCATGCGGTAGAGGCCGAAGGTCTTGGTGAGGGAGGGCGGGCGCATGGCCAACTGAAGGGCAATCAGGCTCAACAGCAGCGCCATAACATCGGCTAACATATGGCCGGCATCGCTTAAAAGAGCCAGGGAATTGGCTAAGAATCCCCCGACGACCTCGACGACCATCACGCTCGCGGTTATCCCAATAGCGACCCGTAAAGCTTTCCGGTTCGCTTCCAAGGAACGAATATTTTCGTCGGCATCGGTTCTGAAATCCTCAATTTCGGCCATTCATATGCCTTTGTCTTTTTTGCTCGCTAAAATACCCATCTGGAAAAAGCTATTTCAAATTCCCAGGTAGGCTTCCCTTATTTTTTGATCTTGAAGAAGATCCGCTCCCTTCCCTTCCATCACGATCCGGGTGTTCTCCAGGACATAGGCTCTTTCTCCAAGCTTGAGACTCTGCAGAACATCCTGCGAGACAAGTAAAATGGTAAATCCTTTTTTATTTAACTTTTTCAGGGTCTGAAAAATTTCTTGACTGGTCTTGGGGGCTAAACCTAAGGAAGGTTCATCCAGCATGAGCAACTTAGGCAAGGCCATCAAACCCCGGCCAATGGCCAGCATCTGCTGTTCCCCTCCGCTCAGGGTTGCCGCCATTTGTTTTTTTCTCTCTCCCAATATAGGAAAAAGGTTAAAAACTTCTTCCAGGGTTTCCCGAAAATGATTTTTGGCGCGGGGCAGGTATGCTCCCATCTGTAAATTATCGATGACTTTCATGCGGGGAAATATCTTTCGCCCTTCTGGAACCTGTACGATACCCCTTTGACAAATGGCCAAAGGGGGCAACCCATCGATCCTTTCTTGCTCAAACAGGACAGAACCGGATGTAGGACGTAGGAGCCCGGAAATTGTTTTCAACAGGGTGGTTTTCCCCGCTCCGTTGGAGCCGATTACCGAGACGATCTCCCCCTTCTCCACCCCAAGGACGATCTCTCGTAGGGCGGGCAGGTGGTCATAGGCAACGTTCAGATCAGATACCTTAAGCATTTCCTAAGTAGGCTTCGATTACTTTAGGATTCCGGGTCACCTCTTCCGGGGTGCCCTCGGCGATCTTCTCCCCATAATGAATGGCGATGATTCTTCCGCAGGTTCTCATGATGGCTTTCATGACGTGCTCGATAATAAAGATGGTGACCCCGTATTTTTTCTGAATCTCCTTCACCAGCCCGATGGCCTCATCGACCTCAGCCGGGTTGAGTCCGGCAAATACTTCGTCGAGAAGCAAGATCTCAGGCCCCGTGGCCAGGGCACGGGCAATTTCCAGTCTTTTGCGCTCGGCTAAAATAAGTTGAGTAGCGAGAACGTCCCTTTTCCTTTCCAGACCTGTGAATCGAAGAATTTCTTCCGCTTTTTTCCGGGCCTGGTTCATGTTCTTCTCTCCCTGCCGCCCATATAAAGTTCCGATGGCCACGTTTTCCAGAACGGTCATGGATAAAAGGGGCCTGACGATTTGAAAAGTTCTGCCGATTCCCAGCTGGGCCACTTGGTAAGGCCGCCATCCGTTAATCTTTTTTCCTTGGTACGTGAGGATACCTTCATCGGGAAGATAAAAGCCAGAAATGACATTAAAAAGGGTCGTCTTTCCTGACCCGTTGGGACCGATGAGACCGACCACTTCCCCTTTTCTCACTTCAAAATCAAGACCGGAGATGGCTATGAGCCCTCCGAATCGTTTGGTGATCCCTGTACCTTTCAGCACAAATCCTTCCTCCCGAACCTTCGGAAAAATTCCATGATGCCGTTGGGCATGAAGATGATGACTCCGATGAAAAGGAGCCCGTAAATGATGCGAGCGATCTCCGCTCCGACAAAGGTCGTCAGGAATTCATTTACCAGCGAAAGAGAAACGGCACCTATGAGAGCCCCCATCCAAGAGCCTCCGCCGCCAAATAGGACCATGAGAACAATCAGAATGGAGACCATCACGTCAAACACAATTTCCGGTGAAATATAAGCGAGATAATAAGCATGCAGGCCACCGGCAATCCCCGGAAAGAAGGCGCTTAACCCAAAGGCGATAATTTTCAAACGAGGAGTATGGATGCCCAGAGTTTGAGCTACTTCCTCTTCCTCTTTGATGGTCATCAATCCCCTTCCCAGCCTGGATTTTTCAATCCAGCGAACAATCAGGATTACCACCACCATCAGCCCAAGCATGATTTCATAAAAAACCGTCCGGATAAAGGAGATCGGCTTCGGCATGGCCGGCAGCCAGAGGCCTTCCACCCCGCCGAAAATTTCGATATTCTGGACGACCATATGGACCACGAAGGCAAAGCATAAAGTGATCACCGCAAAATAGGGCCCCCGCAGCCTCAAGCAGGGATAGCCGATCAGGAATGCGACTATAGCGGCTACCAGGCCGGCAGGAAGAGAGGATAGGATGGTCCCCAGGGGCGACAATCCTAACTGCTTCATCAGGAAAGCCGTGGTATAAGCCCCGATGCCAAAAAAGGCCACATGGCCAAAGCTGAGGTATCCCGCCAATCCGCCGATAATGTTCCAGCTCTCTGCCAGGATTACATAGAGGAAAACCATATAAAGCATCGACAGAAAGTAAGCGGGAGGGGAAAAAAGGGGGAAAAGAGTGAGTAAAACCAGGATCCCGGCCCCGGCTGGAAGAAGGATTTTACCAATTCCTGATTGTCCTGGATCCTCGGCCATCACACTCCCGTTTTGAAGAGGCCCTGCGGCCGGATAAGCAAGATGACAATTAGCAACCCGAAGGTTAAGACATTAATCCATTGGTAGGGAATGAAAGCCATGCTCAGTCCGGTAATAACCCCCAGGATCAAACCGGCGAGGGCCGTTCCCAGGATGCTTCCCACCCCGCCAACGATGACCACCAGGAACATATAGATCAGCCAGAAATTGTGTACCGGCGGGTCGAAGGTATACATCATGGCCATGGCAACTCCCCCCAGTCCGGCAGCCGCAATGGCCAGACCAAAAGTGATCTGGGAAACCCGATTGAGGTTGATGCCCATCAAAGCCGCACCTTCCTGCTCCTGCCAGGTGGCCTGCACCGCTTTTCCGGTGTGGGTTTGGTTCAGAAAAAGGTAAATCAGAGAGATCCCTGCGACGGCCAGGCCAAAGGCGATGACTTGAGGAATGGGAAGAGCCACCTCACCGATAAATATCGCTGTGCCCGAATAGGAAGGGTTCAAAACCCTCGGATCCGCCTTCCAGAGCCAGAGCATTACATTCTCCAGGACGATGGCCAATCCAAAGGTGAGAACCATCGAGGAAACGATGGTCTCGCGGGCCTTAGTAATAGGCCGAATCAACCCGCGATGGAGGATCATTCCCCCGAAGAAAAGGCAGGGAAGGCTGATGACAAGGGAAAGAAGGGGATCCAGGATCAATTTAGCGGAAAACCAGTAAGCAATATAAGCGGCCAGAACTCCAAAAGCGGCGTGGGCAATATTGATGACCCGCATCACTCCCCAGGTCAGGCTAAACCCCACCCCGAGAAGAGCATAAATCCCCCCCATCAGAATGCCGCTGATCAGGGACTGCAATATAAAAACCGCTGACATTCTGCTTCACAAAACCTTTATATTCATTTCCAGGGTGGTTTGGGGTAGACCCCTTTGTGGGTCCTGACATTCGCTGGCCAGATCAACTCAACCCGGCGATCGATAATTTGAGTGGCATAGGTAAAAGGTTTGGGCAGTCCCTTGGCATCAAAAGTAAAGGTGCCGGCGACCGTTTCCACCTTGTGGGTTTTTAACCAATCGCGAATTTTAGTTTGTTCAAGACCTTTCGTTCCTTCCACTCCGGCCGCTAAGGTCTGCATCCAGGCCCAGGCAAAACCAAAATAGGTATCCACTCCATCCATCCCCAATTTTTCTTTGACCCTTTTGAGCAGCCTTATATTGCTGGGGTTGTTCAGTTTATCATGATAGGAAGTGCCGGAAATGATGTAATTTCCGTCCTTCCCCAACTCTTTTACCCAGGCCGGAATGATCGACCCGATTCCCTGAAAGTAAACTTTGGGATTATACTGCAATGCTTTTACGGCCTTTATGGTCATCACCCCATCGTGAAAAACTCCCCCGGAAACGAATAAATCGCAATTCATCTGCTTGGCTTTCATCACCAAAGGCTCCGCCGAAGGAAGCGGAAGGTTATACCTTTCATTGATTACGACCTGGACCCCTAATTTTTTCGTCCATTCATCTATGGACGGAAGTAAGGATGTTCCTACAGGATTATTCATGATATAAATGGCGGCTCTTTTCGGTCTTTGGTCAGGGGGAAAAGTTTCCAGCCATTGGAACGCTCCCAGGAACCACCACTCTCCCATCAACGGAGGGCTGCCGAAAGATGTTTTACGGCTCATGGCGACCTCCTGAGGTTCTATTTTTTCCCTTTTCTTGAAAGAAAAAGGGAGATAAGATCTCTTTAAAAATTTTAAGCTTGTGAGACATGCTATCATAAGTGCCGTATATGTCAAGGTTTCGCTTTGTCTTATATATAAAACTCTTGACAGAGTTCATTTATAATCTATCCTTATAGCGATCACCCTCTGCTGCGATGGAGAAATAGGGCGGGAGGAGCAGGATGAAAAAAAGAAAGAGGATAATTTTTCTGGCTGTTGTCCTGGCGGGGGGAATCATTTTTTATTATTGGCAATTTCAAAGGGGAGAGACCTCAGGATCAAGCATTCAGGTCTCGGGAAATATAGAGGCTACTACGATTGCTGTGGCGTTCAAAATCTCCGGAAAGATTGACCAGCGCCTGGTCGATGAGGGAGATATGATTAAAGAAGGTCAACTCATTGCCACCTTAGAGCATAAAGACCTTTTATCCCAAAAGGCCAAAGCCGAGGCTACGCGGGAAACGGTGCGTTCGCGGATCCCGGCCCTGGAGAAGAATATTGATTACCAGGAGCAATCTACCACCCAGGAAATTGCTCAAGCCCAGGCGGCCGTAGAGAACGCCAAAGCCCGACTGCAGCAGCTTCTCGAGGGCTCGCGTCCTCAGGAGATTCAATTCGCCAAGGCCGGAGTGGATCAAGCCATGGCGGAGAGGGAAAAGAAAAAGACCGATATGGACCGGGCTCAAAAACTTTACCAGAATAACTATATCTCCGCCCAGGACTGGGATGCTGCGAAAACGGCTTACGACACGGCTGCAGCCAATTATAAAAAAGCCCAGGAAAATTATGCCTTGGTAGTTGAGGGGCCCCGCAAGGAAGAGATCGCGGTTGCCCGGGCTCAATTAGAACAGTCCCAGGCGGCCCTGCGCCTGGCCAGAACCCACCGGATACAGGTCGACGTTTTGAAGAGGGAGTTGGCCACCGCCCGGTTGCAGGTTAAGGAGGCGGCCTTGGCGCTGGGGATCATTCAGACGCAAATCGAGTACAGCAATCTTTACGCTCCAACTTCGGGAGTCGTGCTGGTAAAGAATGCGGAACCCGGTGAGTTTGTCGTTCCGGGAGGGGCTGTCGTTACCCTGGGCCAAATTGAAAAACCCTGGCTGAAAGCTTTTATCAACGAGAGTGACCTGGGCAGAGTAAAGCTGGGGCAGAAAGTCTCCGTGATCACGGACTCTTATCCGGGTAAGGTATATCCCGGCAAGGTCACTTTCATCTCCTCCGAAGCGGAATTTACTCCCAAAAATGTGCAAACGATAAAAGAGCGCGTGAAGCTCGTTTATCGCATTAAGGTAGGCCTGAAGAATCCCCAAAACGAACTCAAACCGGGAATGCCCGCCGATGCCCAAATCCATTTGCAGTAAGGGGAAAAAGGGCAATTATGCCGGCGATTAAAGCTGAAAATCTGAGCAAAAAGTTCGGCCCTCTCACCGCCGTAAACAACTTGAGCCTGGAGGTTAAAAAAGGGGAGATTTTTGGGCTCGTGGGCCCTGATGGAGCCGGCAAGACTACAACCATCCGCATGTTCAGCGGCATTTTGCACCCCACAGCAGGGGAGGCCTGGGTCCTGGATCACCCCATTTCCCGGGAAGCCGAGCCCTTAAAAGATAAAATCGGTTACATGGCCCAGCGTTTTGCCCTTTATGGCGATTTGACGGTCATGGAGAACATCAACTTCTACGCCGATCTTTATGATGTCCCGCAGAAAGAACGCTTGCCCCGGATTGATCGTCTATTGGCTTTTAGCAACCTGGCTCCCTTTCAAAAACGTTTGGCCCAGAATCTTTCGGGAGGGATGAAGCAAAAATTGGGATTGGCTTGCGCTTTGATTCATACCCCCCAGATACTTTTTCTCGACGAACCCACAAACGGCGTAGACCCTGTATCCCGCCGGGACTTCTGGCGCATCCTCTATGACCTTCTGAAGGAGGGGGTAACTATATTTATCTCTACCGCTTATCTTGATGAGGCTGAACGCTGCCACCGGATCGGCCTGATGCACCAAGGGAATCTACTGTCCGTGGGCACTCCCGACGAGATCAAGGCCCTCATGAAAGGGGAACTTTGGGAAGTACGCTGCCAGCGAAGAATGAAGGCCCGGGATTTACTCCAGAATCTTCCGGGGATTAGAAGCGTGGGAATTTTCGGGGACCGGATTCATGCAGTTCTGGAGGATGGGGAGAAAACCAGACCGCAACTGGAAAGCCTGCTCAAGGAATCCGGGCTGGAGATCTTTTCCTTGAAAAGGATTACCCCTTCCGTGGAGGATGTATTTATCTCCACCGTGACAGAAAAAGTCCGGAGTGATGAGTCCGATTAATTCATTTTTATCTCCGAACTCCTAACTCCGAACTAATTATCATCTAAGATGAACGAAATTCTGCATAAGCCATGGGCAGTGGAAATTGAAGATCTGGTGAAGAACTTCGGAGCCTTTACGGCTGTCGACCATATCTCCCTCAAAGTGAGGAAGGGAGAAATTTTTGGATTTTTAGGTCCGAACGGCGCGGGCAAATCCACTACCATCCGTATGCTTTGTGGCATCCTTGTGCCTACCGCCGGGAAGGGTAAGGTAAGCGGTTTCGACATTTTCACCGAGCCGGAAAAAATTAAGGAAAATATCGGCTACATGTCTCAAAAATTTTCCCTCTATGATGACCTCACGGTGGAAGAGAATCTCGATTTCTTTTCCGGCATCTACCGTTTGTCCCGGGGAATTAAAAAAGAGCGGAAGGAGTGGGCGCTGCAGATGGCCGGTCTCCAGGACCGGCGAGAGAGCCTCACCCGAAACTTAGCCGGAGGGTGGAAACAGCGCCTGGCCCTGGGCTGTGCCATTCTGCATGAGCCTTCCATCCTTTTTTTAGATGAACCGACTTCGGGGGTGGACCCCCTTTCCCGCCGCAGCTTTTGGGATTTGATCTATGAAATGGCGGGTCGAGGAGTGACCGTATTTGTCACAACTCATTACATGGATGAAGCAGAATACTGCGACCGCCTTGCCCTGATCGACCAGGGGAAAATTATAGCCCTGGGAACTCCGGCAGAGTTGAAAACCAGGTATATGCCGGAGTCTGTATGGGAACTGGAAACGGACCATTTGCATGAGGCTTTAGGAGTTTTGCAAGAGGATGCAGGGGTAACTGGCCAGCCGCCCGCCCGAGTGCCAGAATCGTCCCTAACCGAGGTAGCGGTTTTTGGCAATACTTTGCACTTGGTGACCCGACGGGAAGAAGACCTCTCTACGTATATCCCTGCCCTTCTCGCCGCTCGGGGAATTGCCACCAAGCGCTTGGAACAGATTGAGCCTTCCTTAGAGGATGTTTTCGTTTCTCTGATTGAAGCCCGAGGTAAATAAAACAGGGGAAAAAGGGGAAATGGCGAAAAGGCGAAACGGAAAAAATCCTAACAAAGCCAGAAAGCAGGACTGGGAAAATGGAAAAAAGAATTGAAACATTCGAAGATCTCTTAGTTTGGCAGAAAGGAATTGAGCTTGTGAAGCAAATATACATTCTTACCGGTCAAGAAAAATTTAGGAACGACTTCGCCTTACGGGATCAGATTCGGCGAGCTGCCATCTCAATTTCCACCAACATTGCCGAGGGTTTTGAGCGATCATCCCGGAAAGAGTATCTGCATTTTTTGAATATTGCCAAAGGGTCGGCAGGCGAGGTAAGAAGTCTTTTGCGGGTGACCATCGAGATAGGCTATATCGACCCATCAACATACGATCATCTTCGAAACGCAATTTTAGAGTTGAGTCGATATCTGTCAAACCAGATAAGATCTTTAAAGGGGAGAATTCAATAAAAAAAGTTTCCTCGTCTTTGATGTTTGTTACCTTTTCGCCTTTTTCCCTTTTCCCCTTTTTACCTTTTTGATTATTATGCGATTCATCCGTTTAAAAGCCATTGCCTGGAAAGAATTTTTGCAGATCGTCCGTGACCCGCGCAGCCTGGCTCTGGCCATTTCCATACCGGCTCTCCTCCTCCTCCTTTTCGGTTACGCCCTGACCCTGGACGTGGATCGCATCCCCACCGTTGTCTATGATTTGGACCGCACTCCCGCCAGCCGCGATCTTAGCGACCACTTCTTCCGTACAAAATATTTCCAATTGCTGGCCTACGCCGGCAGCTATCCGCAATTGCAGGAAATGCTCGACAGCGGCCAAGCCCTTATGGGCCTGGTCATCCCGGCCAATTTCTCCCGCGACCTGGAAGCAGACCGGAAAACCACCATCCAAGTGCTGATGGACGGGACCGATGCCAACACCGCCACCATCGCTCTGGGCTACGCCTCCGCCATCGTCACGCTCTACTCCCAAGAACTCATAAAGCAAAAAATGAATCGTCTCGGCGTAGGGAAAATATTCCCCCCCATCGAGCCCCGGATCCGTATCTGGTTCAACCCGGATTTGGAATCGAAAAATTTCATCGTTCCCGGACTGATTGCCGTGATTATGGTGATCCTCGCGGCCATTCTCACCTCGGGAACGGTCGCCCGGGAGTGGGAGCGGGGAACGATGGAGCAACTCATCTCCACGCCCATCCGCAATGCCGAATTGGTTCTGGGAAAATTGATTCCCTACTTCATAATCGGCCTGCTCGACCTCGGCCTTTCCGTAGCGATGGGCAAATTTCTTTTTCACGTTCCTTTGCGGGGAAGCGGATTCCTCCTCTTTTCTTTAGCCGGTCTTTTCCTCCTGGGAGCCATCTGCCAGGGGGTCGTCGTTTCCATCATCGCCAAGAATCAGCTTCTTTCCAGCCAGATTTCCATCTTTCTTTCTTACTTGCCGACTTTCATTCTTTCCGGCTTTATTTATCCCATTGACAACATGCCCAAGCTCATCCAATTCATCACTTATATTTTCCCCAGCCGCTATGTGGTCTCCATTCTCAAGGGGATTTTTTCCAAGGGGATTGGCCTGGAAATTCTCTGGCTGGAAGGGCTCCTGCTGGCCGTTTATGCCTCGGTCATGATCTTCTGGGCCCTACAAAGATTTCAGAAAAGGATTGCCTGATGTTCCTCCGCCTCAAAACCATGCTCATCAAGGAATTTATCCAAGTCTTCCGCGATCCCCGGATGCGCATCATTCTTTTCCTGCCTCCGATGATGCAACTGATCGTTTTCGGGTATGCCGCTAACACGGATATCCGCAACATCTCTCTCGCGGTTTATGATCAGGACCGGTCCCCGGATAGCCGCGAAATGATCGAGCGTTTTTCTGCTTCGGGCTATTTTCGCGTTACCCATGTGGCCAGGAATCCTGCACAGATCCGCCGTTTAATTGATGGGGGCAAAATCAGCGCCGCTCTGCAAATTAATCATGGCTTTTCCCGAGAAATGCGCCAGCAATCGGGTACTACGATTCAGGTGATTGTGGACGGCACCGATTCCAACACTGCATCCGTAGTCATGAGTTATGCCCAGAGCATTGTGGGGGAATATTCCCGCTCCATATTAGAGAAACGCCTTAATCGCCTCCCCGATCTTCCTCCTTCGCTAAAACAACCCTTTTATAAAAAAGGGGGTATCGAAATCCAGTCCCGGGCCTTTTTTAATCCCAATCTGGAAAGCCGGAACTTTTACGTCCCCGGGATCATCGCCCTCCTCATCATGCTGGTTACCCTCATCCTGACCTGCATGGCGATTGTACGCGAGCGGGAGATTGGGACGATGGAACAGATCATGGTCTCCCCCATCCGTCCGGTGGAACTCATTTTGGGGAAAACCATCCCCTTCGCCCTGATTGGATACATGGATGTGGCCCTGGTGACCTTTGTGGGCGTATTCCTTTTTGATGTGCCCATTCGCGGCTCCATCGCCCTTCTTCTCTTGGCCACCACCCTTTACCTGCTCAGCAGCCTGGGTATCGGTCTCTTCATCTCCACCATCTCCCGCACCCAGCAACAGGCCATGATGACCATGTTCTTTTTCTTCGTCCCCGCCATCCTGCTGTCCGGGTTCATCTTCCCGATTGCCAATATGCCCGCCTGGGCCCAATACCTGACTTACGCCAATCCTCTGCGTTATTTCCTCATCATCATCTGGGGCATCTTTCTGCGGGGAAACGGGCTGGATGTATTGTGGCCCCAGCTTCTTTCCTTGGCCATTCTGGGCACGATTGTTTTTACCTTCAGTTCTCTAAGGTTCAGGAAAAGGCTGGAGTGAAAAGGAAGGGGAAAAAGGCGAAATGGTCAAAGGGCGGGGACGAATTTGGCGGGATGGAGTTAAGGTGTTAAAAATAAAAGGAAAGGTTGTTTATTGATTTCTTCCTGTAATCAACAGTTTATCGATTCGGCCATTTGGTATAGGTTTCGATTGGTAATCGCTAATAGAGGGGGTTGTCATTTTTTTTATTATCGACTTTTTAAAAAGTGCAAAGTAAATCAGCACTTTTAGCAGCTCGAAAGCACCCCAATATTTTGTGCTTTCCTATTTTTAATCTCAAAATTGGAGACAAAGAGAAACCTAAAATACCCTGTTTTATCTGTTTTGATCTTGACAGAGCCTCTATTTATCGGCATAGTATAATAGGTTTTGTCCTTCATTAGGGGGTAATGGTATGATTCAACTCCTTATCGAGGTGTCTGATCCGATTGCGGAACAACTCCGTCGACGAGCTGAAGCGCAAGGGCTCACGGTATCCCAGTTTCTAGCGAACCTCCTCTGCCGAGAACTGAGCGAAGAGTGGCCTCCCGAGTTTTTCGAGGAGGTGGTGGGAGGCTGGCAGGGGGAACCTGTGGATAGGCCTCCGCAAGGGACCTATGAGCGTCGTGAGCGCCTCTAATGTATTTGCTTGATACGAATGCTTGCATCCGGATCCTCAATGATACCTCGCCACTGCTGGTCCAGCGTTTAGCCAGCCACGCTCCCTCTGAGATCCGACTCTGCTCGGTTGTAAAGGCTGAATTGCTTTATGGTGCAAGGCACAGTCAGCGTGTCGCGGAAAACTTAAAACTCTTGGCTCACTTTTTTGCTCCCTTTGTGAGTCTACCCTTCAATGATCGGTGTGCCGAGGAGTACGGCCAGATTCGGGTGGAACTGGCGCAGGCTGGGACGCTTATCGGTCCCAATGATCTCTTAATTGCCGCCATTGCACGGGCTTACAAACTGACATTAGTAACCCATAACTTGGAGGAGTTTAGCCGAGTCAATGACTTGGGCCTGGAAGATTGGGAAAAGGTGGGAGTCTAACAACCCACTGCGGGCTGACGCGAAATCGCTACACCTTTTGGAGGCATATTCTCAGAGGTTGCGAAATAGGATAGAGAGTTTTTCCTCTTTGGGGGGCTTAAAAGGTTCCGATATCTTCGTCGCTGCCATCAGCATAATGGTGGTGATCATCGTTTGCAGTAAAACATCCCACAATTCCCCACGCCCTTTTATATGTGAACGTCAGGATTTGATGCTCCAGACACTGTGATGATAATCAACTATAGAGAGGTTGCGATTTCCTTCTAAAAGCATCCCTTGACTCAACAGTAGGTGAAATGTATATTTTCCAAAAAAGGCCGGCTCAGTTAAAACCTGGGCTTTCGAGTCAGATGGCGCGGGGGAGCCGGGATTAGGCAACAAGGATCGCATAGACCTGGGACTCGTTAGAAAGTTTCGGCACGGTTTTAAGCAAACTAATGAACAAGTTCATTATTGCTCCGGCAGCAAAAGCAGCTTGCAAGCCCCTAATTTAATCCTTTCCCCGTAAAGGGGGAGAATGTGACCCCCGTCTTTGGGCAGTTTACTATTTCTTTTTTTCAAAAAGACTCAGATACTTTCCGTAACCCTCTTTTTCCAGATCTTCTTTGGGAATAAAGCGCAAAGTCGCGGAATTAAGGCAATACCGCAATCCGGTCGGCTTCGGTCCATCCGGGAAGACATGACCGAGGTGAGAATCGCCATTTTTGCTTCTCACTTCCGTGCGGCTCATGAACAGCTTTCTGTCTTCCTTCTCCGCAATGTTTCCGGGTTCAAGTGGCCTGGCGAAGCTCGGCCATCCCGTACCGGAATCATATTTATCTTGGGAGCTGAATAGGGGTTCACCGGAAACGATATCGACGTAAATCCCTTCTTTCTTGTTATCCCAATATTCATTCTGGAAGGGCGGCTCAGTTCCCTCTTGCTGAGTTACTTCATACTGTAAAGGAGTAAGTTTCTTTCTGAGGGTGGCATCATCCGGTTTCCTATTGGTTGTTTCTCTGGCGGCTGGGGATATCTCCGCGGCCTTTTCCCATACCTTCTGTAAAAACTGGTCGCGCCCCGATCCATAGTGGTAATATTTATAGCGCAGGGGGTTCTTTTGGTAGTAGTCTTGATGATAATCTTCCGCTTCATAGCGGTTCGCTTGGGATTGATTTTGGGCCGTGCTTGATGGTAAAGAAGTTGAATCCTATCAGGGCGCTTGGTAAAAAGGAAGGAATTTTTGAATAATATACCTGGCCAGTTCAATATCGACGACTACTCTCTCTGCACACAAAATATGGAGTCGAACGAAATGCGCCGGTGTCTGATCAGCAAACGACATAGGTCAGCGGCAACAGCTCCTCGCTTTCCGCTGGAGTGTTAGCTGGTCCTTGAATATCCTTTCCATATAGTCGTACTCCTCGCTGCGCTCCAGGAAGAGGATATGCGCATCGGCAAACTTTTCCCTGTCCCATGTCCCGTCGTCATATTTCTTGCGGAGGTCCTCATATGAGGTCGCTGAGATGATGTACGAATCCAGCGTTATTTTCTTCCGCCTGCTTCTCGCTCCTATATCCTTCGCCAAGTCCGGCAGGGCTTCATGAAGGCGCGCCTTCTCATCGTGCTTGTACGCTTCCGCATGAAGCATTCCGTGGGGCTCCACAAAAACGATGTACTGCTTTTTCCCGTCCATGATCCACAGGATGAAGTCCGGATAGAACCCCCTTTCCTCAAAAAAGCCGATTCCCGTTCCTCGAGTCAGGTTCCTCACAGCGAAGATGTTCAGCGTCTCCAAAAGCCCCACGTGCTCCGGATGGCTGCCACCAAGCGTAGAGCTCCGTTTTAAGGTGAAGTCTTTGCCCCGTAAACGTACGCCGCGGCCGAACAGCTGGATGATCTCCGAGCCTTCCTTGCGGCCGATGTTGAGCAGGCCCATGTTCGAGACCCGCCAGGAATTCCAGCCCTCCATAAATTTCTTGGCGCCGATGAGGATATCGATACTTGTGCCCGGATCGTTGATACCGTCGAACAAGGAGCCGGTAACGGCGTCCTCCTCCAGCGTTATTCCCGAGTCGTCTTCCTCCACAAGCTTCTTGAAGGTACTTGTGTCGCCGATGTAAATCAGGCCAAAGTAGCCTTCCGCGCCGCTTGCCTTCAGGCCAATTTCCCCGGCGCTGCCCCGGATAGCGCACAGATGCAGGCCGCCGCCTGTCGGCGCATGGAGCACCTTGGCAAGGATGTCCTGAAATGCTTTCTCGGGAGCCAGGCCGGTTTCTCGAAGGTAGTTGAACCTACCGTCGAACACGTCCTGCCCATCGGGCGTAACAAGGCCGGTCTTGCCATCAATGAGCTTTTGGGTCGTCTTGACTGCCCAGCCGCGCTTGTTCTCCAGGAGGTGGTGCAGGAACCGGGCCACGGTCAAAACGTCGCTTCGCTTCTGTTTGTCCTCGGTGAAGACCGCGTTCACGGTGCTGCCGACGAAGACCCACAGAGGCTTCTCCAGGTTATACGGCCGTAGGGCTTCCGCCTGCTCCTCGAACACCCGCTGCTGCTCGTAGAAAGACAACAGGTTACCCAAAAGAAGGGTCTCCGTTTTGTCCTCCGTCGTCTCCTCCTTCAGGTTGAGGATGTGGAAATCCTTTCCGAAACCGTCGCCGTGGAAGTAGCGGTACGAGTAGTCGAAGACAATGGCCTTGCCGTATTCCGCCGTAAGCTCGTCATTCCGTGCCGCCGTCAGGGCCTGCCCGAAGGTTGCGCTGTACTCGAAGGTGAAGCCCGTCCCGCCCAGGGCGTCACGGAAACTTCGCCACGCCTCGCCGCCCGATCCCTTGTGACCCTCGTCTACGAAGATCAAGTTGTTGCCCTCGAACGCCTCCACGGGCACGCTCACGCCGCCGCCGCGCTTCTCTTCAACCAGCTTCGTAATCTCGATGACGCGAACGACGTATTTCCCGGTCGCCATCCAGAAGGCTAACTTCTTCAGGTCCGATTCGGAGAACTTTGGATCCTTCAGCTCACCGGCAGGCATTGCGGCCTTACGTTTCTCGACGAAGCTGTTCAGCGAGCGAAGCATCTCGCCCCGGCGATGGAAGTACCAATCTAAGAAGATTTCCGTGTAGAGAACCGCGAGATGCTGGAAGTACCGAAGCGTAATCGGCTCAGGCCTCCGAGCGTTCATGGCACGCAGATGTTCTCGGACGTTGTCGTCGTAGCGGGCCAAGTCGGCCAGCGGAATCTTTAACTTGTGCCCGCGAGCCTCCAGGCGGTGATAGATGTAGCTGCGGCCCGAAGCGTCGAACCCTTCTGCGGCTTCCTTCATGTCCGCCAGCAGATCGCGGTTGTTCCCATAACCGAACTGGCCGTTCAGCCAAACCAGCAGGACTAACCGCTGCTCGAGCTTCACGTATTCTGACGTGCCGTTTCGGGCCTGGGCCATCGTTCAACTCCCCTCCCGAACGATCGCTTCCAACTGTTCAATCAACGGTGGGAGGTCCTCTTGAATGATGGTCCAAAGAATATCGAAATTGACCGTGTCGTAGCCGTGAATCAGCCGGTTTCGCATCCCCACCGTCTGGCGCCAGGGCACCTGGGGGTGGCGGGAGCGGAACTCCTCCGGGACGCGCGAGGCAGCCTCCCCGATTACTTCCACCAGTCGCACCAGTGCCAAATTCAGCAGCCTGTCCCGGTCCAGGTCTGCACGGGTCCGACCGCGCGTCATCTCCACCGCTTCTCGGGAATGGTCGAGCATGTGGTGCACACGCACCATTGGATTATGCCGTGTCATAGAGAACCTCCGTCTCATCGAGAACTTCTTTGCGGAAATACGGACTCAGGCATGCCGGGGTGTTGAGGTCAACATTTCGCCCAAATAGGTCCGACAACTCGTCCTGCATGGTGATAAACGCCAATCCGGGAACGTGTCCTGGCTCGAATTCCACCAACACATCCACGTCGCTTTCGGGCGTGAAATCATCACGCAAAACCGACCCAAAAAACGCCAACCGACGAATATGGTTGCGTCGGCAAAACTCCGCGATTTTGTCTCTTGGTATGTCGATCCTCACGCTCATGCCTGTACCTCCGCAAACATCCGCGCCTTGAACAGCGGCTCCAAGGCCTTGGCGTTTGGGATGAACGAATCGCCGTTGACGAAGACCTCGTCTGCCCCCTCGGTTAGATTCTGCTCGGCAACGAACTTCTTGTCCCGCTCCAGATCCGTCTTCTGCCAGCCTTCGGTCTCGCGCCAGATCACCGCGATCTGACGGTGGTCAATCAGTCCGCGATAGACCAGATATCGCCGCCCGGCATCATCGTACACCCGCCGTGTCTGAACGTGCAGACCCAGCAGGTAGTTAAATGTCTCGGGAATGTCCGTGACCTTCTCACGGGTTTGGCCGTTGGCGTGGATGTGCAGCTTGTAGCTGAACGGACGGGCCAATCTTTCGACGCTCAGCATAGTCTCGCTCGCTCGCGTTTCCCATCTGAGCATGTACCTAAGCAGATAGTCGTCGAACTTCAGGGCCTGCTGCCCGGACGCGTCATCGAACTCGATGTTGTTCAGCGCATCCTCGTAGCTTTCGAGGCGAATGTACTTGACGATGCGTGGACCACGCTTGGTCTCTTCCTGTGTGGCCATACGCTTGGGCTTGCCATCCTTCCACTCGGGGGCAAAGGAGACTTTCTTAATACGCGCCAGCAGAACACTGTCAAAGAAATCCCCCATGTCTACGAGTACGAACTTCCGCTCTCCCCCATCGTCACGGTTCATGTTGATAATACTGTGTCCGGTAGTCGCAGAGCCAGCAAAATGGTCCAGAACTAGACCGGTGTTTTTGCCTAGAAGTCCTGCGTTTAGGATCTCCTCATATAGTGAGACTGGATGACAATAGCTGAAAGTCAGCCCAAGCGCTTCGACCTCGGGTTTCCCCTTGCTCCCGTTATAGACTACGGATGAGATAGGTTTCGTCGAGTCTTCTGACAAATAAATCTTCCTTTGCGGCTGTGTCGTCTCATCTGGGCCAAACTCGATCTCATTTGCTTCGAGAAGTTCCTTCATCTTCTCTGGTGACCTAGACCAACCTCTGCTTGGCACAGGACAAGGCTTGCCAGTAACTGGATGAATAAGAGGGATAAAGAACTTCTCTGAGGGTCTAATGGGATTAGGCCAAGTCATAGCCACAAGCCTATAGACTCTTCCATCATATTCCAAGCGGTGATAGGCTCGTTCGCCTCCCGAAAGTTGCTTATTGCTCCTTACCCACTTCGCAAAGGCCTCCTTAGATTCATCATTTACACCAGCATGCTTGGATAGATACTCACCAGCCACTCGAAGAATTTCTCTAACGTTGTCATTCTTGGATAGCAATTCTCCTTCTTGGTTCGAGGACAAAAGAATGTATTCGTGTTGTACAGCAATGCCTTTCGAACCCATCATAGGATTTCGCTTATCCCAGACAACAGTTCCCAAGTATGGTGAGTTCAGGCTTTCAAAGAGAAGGTGAAGGCGTTCATACTCATTCTCATCAACGTGAGCAATGTAAGAGCCTTCATTATTGAGCATGGGATACGAAGCGAGGATACGATCCAGCATCATGCAAAGCCATGATGAGTGCTGATATGCGTTCTTGTACAAGAAGCCGCTGGTTTCGGTGTTGTAGGGCGGATCAATGTGGATGCATTGGACTGCCCCCTTGTAATACTCAAGGAGTAAATTCAGCGCGTTGAGGTTTTCGCTGTGAACAAGCAACCCATCGATCTTCTCATCCAGAGCGTCGAAACTTCCCAGAAGCCGATCCACAAAATCCCGATGGAAATGATTCGTGTCTAGCACCAGTGTCGGGTGGGCCTTTAGAAAGGCGATGCGCTTGTCTTTCTTGCTCTTGCTCGAGTTGAACAGGTCGGTCTGCTCTTCGTCGATGTGGAACAGATCTTTCCACTCGCCCCATTGTGGCTCGCAGGCGGAGATATCGGGGTAGAAGCTCCCGTCGATGTTGCCCACCGTAATGCAGTACTGGGTCTCGGTGATAAACTTCCGCTTTTCCCAGAGCATCTTCTGAAAGGACTCGATCTGGTCGAGAAACTCGATGATCCGACCGCCGACGGTCTTGATCACCTGCATCATCTGGAACCAGCTCTCGGCGCGGTCCTCACCGGCGGTTTCCATCTCGTCGAGATTCAGCACCTCGTTCTTCAGGTAGAAGTCCAGTTCGCGGGAGAGAAAGCCCTTCAGGTCCTTGTGGATGAAGAAGTCGGATGTATTCCGCCGCGTGTACTGCCGAAGGTGATGTTCGAGAAAGGTGACGGGCTGGCCATCGCTGTTCTTTTGGCGCTCAGCCGTGAGCGCGACCAAAGCTTTGTCCGCTTTCTTGAGGCGTTTGGGAATCTCTTCAATGGCCTGGGCAATGATGGCGTCCTGCTGGTTCTTCTTTCCGTAGGTAATCTCTTCCTGCTCGGTCAGTGGCCGGGACTCGAAGGGGATGATAAGTTGACCGGTGTCCTCGTCCCATTCCGTCTCCTTGGGGCGGGGCAGGAAGAACCTCTTATCGCCCTTGACGTCGTTCTGCTCAACGTCGGCGGCCATCAGTTTGAAGTGGACGATCACGCCGCGAGAAGTGAAAGTGTAGTCGTGGAAGTGCTCGGCGGTCTTGACGTAGTACTGGTCGTTATTAGCCCAGTACAGGTAGACCTCCTCGCCGTTGTAAGGGATGGCGTACTTCTGGCGCTTGGAGTAGCGGCGCTTCGAGATGAAGTCGCCGTCCTGGTAGTACCGGCTGAAGAAGGCGTACAGATGGTTGAAGATGCTCGCCTCGAGGGTTTCGCGGCCTCGACCCCCGGCGGCTTTGCCCTTCAGATTCTGGTACTTCTTGCCCAGCGGCGTGTTGTGGTAGGCCACGGCCAGATTGCCATCGGCGTCGAGGGCGTCTTTGCCCAGCGTCTGGGTGATCTGCTCGGCGACCTCCTTCAACTCCTTGGCGGCCTGGGACTGGGCTGCCAGCGCGCCGCGATCCAACTCGTCGGCGATGGCCTTCGGCAGGTCCTGCGTGATGAACTTCTCGATCACGTCCCGCTTGTAGTTCATGATGCGGTAGATGCCGAAGTCCAGGTCGGCGCAGTCGAATTGGAATAGCTCTCGCAGGAGCTCTTTAAACTTCTCCCTGCACGATGTCATGTTCATCCTTTGCAGTTCCATTTGTGACAGTTAACATTTATTTTTAAATTTATTCTACGTACGGCTCAATCCTATAAAAGAAAAAGAGGTCAGTCAAGCCATTTTTAAAAAAAGGGGGCTTGAAATTGTTAATATTTAAGGAGAATTTGAACGGGGTATTGCTCCCGGCTGCGCTGGAGAAGCAGAAGGTCACTTGCCTTTAAACCCACAGCTGGGATAAAAAATATCAAGCAGGGCGGAAAAGTTATTTTTATTTTACAAAAATAATGCTAAAAGTATCCCATGTACGATTGGGTGTATATTTACGAATTGGAGGGAAATATAAAATCCCAGATTCCTTATTTGGCCGATGAAGATTACATTGGCTTTTGGAAGGAAGCTAATTATTCTTTTCTTTTCTTTAAAAAAGAGAAAAAAACTTTATTCCAGAGACTTGCCCTTCCTTACCGCTCGGAATTGGTCATCCGCCATGAAGATTGGGAATCCGGTCAATCCTGGACTTGCTCAACGTGGGGAAAATAACCGTTCATCCTCCGTGGAAATTCCCTTCAGCGCAAGAAGGAATCCATATCTGTATAGATCCAAGCATGGCCTTCGGTTCCGGCTATCACGCTACTACCAAGGGATGTTTGGCCTTGATCGATCAACTTTTTCAGATATTTATTCCGACAAAAGTACTCGATCTGGGGACGGGGACAGGAATTCTTGCCATCGCCTGTTTAAAGATGGGAGCCCAAAATGCCTACTGTATCGACTACAACAACCTTTCCACCGCTACGGCCCAAAAAAACATAAATTTGAACGGTTTGGAGGGGGGCTTGCATTTGTGGATGGGGGATGTGCGGGATTTTTTATACCTCGAAGCCGACTTACTCCTTGCCAATATGCACTTCCAGATTATAGACGATATCACCAACCAGGAAGCTTTTTATTCCAAAAAATATTATCTCCTTTCCGGACTGCTGGGCCACGAAGGGCATCGCCTCGAAGAGAAACTAAAAAAAAGATTAACCCTTCTGGATACCTATCAGGAAAATTTCTGGTTCAGTTACCTTTTTAAACTCCAATAATTTTGGTGCCTTGCCTTTCAATTAAAATCTTTTATCAAAAAGCTTAAAAAAAACTTGACATCTTTTTTCAAATTTATTATAACTGCTTAAACGTTTAAGGTAAAAGTTATCGTAATCGCCGAAACGGGAGAGAAGATGGGAAAGCCAGACCAGGTTAGTTCATTGTTTTGGTCCATCTTGGGTTTGGGGGTGGTGTACCTATCCTATCGGCTGGGCCTCGGCACATTGACCCACCCTGGACCCGGGTTCCTCACCTTTTGGTCGGGTGTGATTCTCTGCTGCCTTTCCGCGGTGGTTTTTTTTCAGGGGGTAAGGGCCCAACGAGGGGGAACGGGCGTAACTCTCCCACAGCGGTGGGCGGGAATGGCCTGGCCCAAATCCGTCTATGTCATTATTGCTCTGCTAGCCTATGTCCTGACCTTCACCTACCTGGGCTTTCTTCTGAGCACAATCGTTCTACTTATCTTCCTCTTTAAGGGGATCGAGCCGGAAACCTGGAGGCGGGCGTTCCTAAGCGCTGGCCTCTCTTCTTTTATCAGCTACATTCTGTTCGGCATCTGGCTCCAAGTCCAGCTTCCCAGAGGGCTCCTGGAGAAGCTTCTCTTTTGAGGATAAACGGATGGATTTACTCGGAAGCATTCTGTACGGCTTTTCGGTGGCCTTGACCCCGGATAATCTCCTCTACTGCTTCATCGGGGTCTTCATCGGGACATTGGTCGGGGTTCTGCCCGGAATCGGGCCGGTGGGAGCCATGTCTCTCCTTCTTCCCACAACTTTCCATGTGTCCCCGTTAGGGGCTATCATCATGCTCGCCGGGATTTACTACGGGGCCATGTACGGCGGCTCCACCACCTCCATCCTGGTTAACATCCCTGGCGAGGCGGCCTCGGTCGTTACTTGCCTCGACGGTTACCAGATGGCCATGCAAGGCCGGGCCGGGCCGGCCCTGGGGATCGCTGCTTTTGGCTCTTTTATCGCCGGAACCATCTCAATCATCGGATTGATGCTGGTGGCCCCGCCTCTAGCCGAGGCCGCCCTCAAGTTCGGCCCGCCCGAATACTTCACCCTGATGGCCCTCGGCATGACCATCCTAATTTACCTCGCTTCCGGATCGATCCCCAAAGCCCTGATGATGGCCGTCTTGGGGATCATTCTCGCCAGTGTTGGAATCGACGCCACCTCCGGAAAGCAGCGATTTACCTTTGGCATCCTGGAGCTTAACGACGGGATTGGCCTCGTGCCCCTGGTCATGGGCCTCTTCGGCATATCCGAAGTGCTCCTGAATTTAGAACAGAAGGTCAAACGGGAAATCTTAAAGACTCGTCTGAAAGGACTTCTCCCCTCTCGCCTGGATTGGCGAGATTCGGCCAAGCCAATTGCCCGCGGCTCCATCTTGGGTTTTTTCCTGGGTATTCTGCCGGGGGGTGGCGCCCTGATCTCTTCCTTTGTGTCTTATGGGATTGAAAAACGCCTCTCCAAAGATCCTTCAAAATTCGGGAAGGGAGCGATTGAAGGTGTGGCAGGGCCGGAGTCAGCCAATAATGCAGCTACAGGCGGGGCTTTCATCCCACTCTTGACCCTGGGAATCCCGGCGAATGTGGTCATGGCCATGCTCTTGGGGGCTCTTTTGATCCATGGATTACAGCCCGGACCGATGTTGATGAAGAACCATCCAGACCTATTCTGGGGTGTGGTGACCAGCATGTATGTGGGGAATGCCATGCTTTTGGTTCTTAACCTTCCCCTGATCGGAATGTGGGTGCAAGTTTTGCGGATTCCTTACCGGACCCTATTCCCGCTCATCCTGCTCTTCTGCCTCATCGGAGCCTATGCGGTTAACTATTCCCAAACCGATGTCCTGATCATGATTATTTTTGGGGTGATCGGCTATCTCATGAAGAAATTTCAATATGAGGGAGCCCCTCTGGTGCTGGCCTATGTTCTGGGGCCCATGCTGGAAGATGCGCTGCGTCAATCCCTGGTCATCTCCAATGGCAGCTTTGCAATCTTTGTTACCCGTCCCATCTCGGCAATCGGGATGGTATTGGCCATCTTTCTGGTCTTTTCTCCCCTTTTGCCCTGGGTGACCAAGAAAAGGCCAGTCTTCAAGGAGGAATAACCCTAACTTCGACAAAGGAGGAAGCAATGACGAAAGGAAAATCACGTTTCATCTGGGCAGCGGCGATGGCCGCATGGGTTTTGGGGATTCCAGCCGGGGTTTCCTATGCAGCCTATCCTGAACGACCGATAACTATGATTGTAAATTATTCTCCCGGGGGCGGGTCGGACCTGAGCGCCCGGGCTCTGGCAAAATACGCCGAGAAAGAGCTAGGACAGCCGGTCGTTGTAGTCAACAAGACGGGGGCGGCGGGAACCCTGGGGGTGGGAGCTATTGCTGCCAGTAAGCCCGACGGGTATACAATCGGAGTCACCACCTATAGCCCGTTGACGATGGCGCCGCACATGTACGACCTCCCCTATAATCCCTTAACCGATTTTGAATACATAATGGGATATGGGAAATACATGTACGGACCTTGCGTACGAGGCGATTCTCCCATTAAGACCTTGAAGGACCTGATTGATTATGCCAAGGTCAACCCCGGCAAGGTTAAATACAGCCATCCGGGTCTGGCGACTCCCAATAATTTCGGGATGATCTATCTGTCAAAATTCACCGGGGCCAAATGGGAAGGCGTTACCTTTAAGGGCGCCCCGGAAGCGGTTGCTGCGTGCCTCGGGGGTCACGTGGACATCGTCTCCCAGAATCCTCTCGATGTCGTCCCATACATAAAGGCTGGCCGTCTGCGCCTCTTGGCATCTTTCTGTGACACCCGGTGGGAATGGGTTCCGGATGTGCCGACCGCACGGGAGCTGGGATACGATTTCGACGTTGTCTCTTGGCTGGCTTTGGGGGCTCGAAAAGGCACGCCGGCGCCCATAATGGATAGGCTTCGCAAGGTCTTCAAAAATGCCATGGAGGATCCAGAATTTCTCGATATTCTGAAAAAGATGCACATTCCTGCGGCCTATCGAACCCCTGAAGAATATAAGAAGTTGGTCGAGGATGGATATATACAGAACGAGAAGATGATAAGAGAACTCGGCCTCCACAAGTCTCAGAAGAAGAACTGACAGGAGATATTTGACTTGAAAGTTTCCCCATCGAAAACCCTCCCCCTTCAACTGGGGATGGAAAGGGTGGGGTATACGGAATTTGATCCCTTCCCGGATAGCTAAGTCGAAGGGCAAGGGAAAAAGAAAGTTATAAAAAAAGAGCATGGCTGCAACCATCAAAGATATTGCCCGCGAAGCCGGAGTCTCTGTCGCCACTGTCTCCCGTGCGCTCACGGAGAAGGACGGAATGAGCGAGGAGACCCGGGAGTGTATCCTGCAGATTGCAAAAAATCTAAATTATTATCCTAACCTGCAAGCGCGTGGACTGGTGGCGAAGAAACTCGATGTATTGGGAATTATAATCCCACGAACCTCAGAGTTTGCCTTCTCCAACCCCTTCTACGCAGAAATCCTGAAAGGGATCGGGAAAAAGGCGAGGGAAGACGGCCAATATCTCCTCTTTTCGTTCGCCGGAGAAGATAGCTACGCCCGTATGTATCAACATGGCCTTGCGGCGGGTATCATCGTGGTGGCCAACCGGATCGACGATCCCCTGATAGAAGAGGCCTGGAAGATGAAAATTCCTCTGGTCCTTATCCCCGGGTATCCCCAAACCCGGGGGATTCCCAGTGTAGACGGAGATAGCTTCGATGGAGCCTTCAAAGCCGTGGAGTATTTAGCCGGTCTGGGGCACAGGAGAATCGCCCTCCTGAACGGCCCTATGAATTCCAAATACAGTATAGAGCGCCTCGCCGGGTATCGAAAGGGCTTGAAGAAGCATCACCTCCTCTTCGATAAAGGGTTGATACTGGAATTCGATGCCTCCATGGAAGGAGGGCACCAAAAAATGAGAAAACTTCTCTCCCTCCGCCAGGTTCCTACCGCGGTTTTGGTGATCAACGACTACAGCGCCCTGGGAGCCCTGCGAGCGGCCCAGGAAATGTCCTTTAAGGTTCCCGAAGATATCTCCATTATAGGATTCGGGGATGTCCCCTTCGCTTCGATGACCGATCCGCCGCTCACTACGATCAAAACCCCCTACCAGCAGATCGGTTATGAATCGGCCGCAATGCTGCTGAAAGTTACTCAGGGGAAGAGGCTGGCTCAAAAACATCGGGTCCTCCCTGTAGAACTGATCATCCGGAAATCTACCGCTCCTCCTTCCGGCCGAAAGGTTGCTGTTTCGTAAAAAGTGGTCACTCCGGTAAAAACCGGAGTCTAGAAAACTTATAACGATTCGCAAGGACTATAGACGTAGGAACGCCGCATTGGTTTGCGGCGCCCCTCCCTTCGAACCGAAATGGCGGCTCTCCCAAACCTTTCAAGCAAGAATTGGAGATGCGGCGAAAAGGTGGAACCCTGGTGGTTTTCGGAATTTAGCCGGAGGATATCTCCGTTGATTTCACCCGGAGAGTGGTCAGGGAGATGAAAATCATCCGAGGGGTCTACGGTGCCTCCCGGATGGCATGGAGCATGGTTTTGCCCTTCATGGCCTCGGGCCAAATCCTGGTCGTTCCCCTGATCATTCACCGTTTGCCGCTGGAGCAGGTTGACGAGGGATTCCGTGCCTGTCAGGAAAGAAAAGCCATGAAGGTGATCCTTCTCCCTTCATAATCATAGCCTGATCACCCTCTTTCAAAAGGGGAAAGGAGATAGGGAAGATGGCTCCAGGAGAAAAACAGGAAAGCATCGCCGGAAAATTAGCCGGGTTCGTTCATGCTCTAACTTATGAAAGTTTGCCCGAAGACATGCGGGACCTGGCCAAGAACCGGATTCTGGATGCGCTAAGCTGTGCCTATGCCGGCCGAAATCTTCCTCATTCTCGAACGGCCGTGGAGATCGCCAAGAACAGCCCGGGGAACTGTACGGTAATCGGGCATCCGATAAAAACAGCTCTTCTCGACGGGGTGATGGCCAACAGCGTGCTGGCTCACAGCATCCTCCAGGAGGACACGGCTTTTATGGGCCATCCGGGCACGATGATGGTTCCCGTTGCCTTGGCCGTGGGAGAACAAGAGAAGGCTTCGGGGAAGGAGGGGCTAGCAGCCATTGTCGCCGGGTATGAGTTGATGGGGCGAATTTCCATGGGCGTTTATCCTATGGCCATGAGCGCATTCCGCCCGGGCCCCATCATGGGTACTTTCGGAGCAGCCGCCACCGCCGGGAAGCTGATGAAACTCGACGTGGAAAAGCTCACCCACGGCCTGGGGTATGCCGCCAGTCTTGCCCCGGGGCTGCCCAATGAGGGGTGGTGGGGTGGAACCATGGAGCCCATGTTCGAGGCTGGTGTGTGCGCCCGAATCGGGGTTCTCTCCGCCGGCCTTGCCAGAGGAGGGGCGACTGCCGCTCCGAGAGTTTTGGACGGCAGGCATGGCTTCCTGCGCTGCTGGGCCGGGAACACCGAGAAGGCGGCCCTGATCACCGAGGGGCTGGGGAAGACGTATCTGATGTCCCAGGTGGTCGTAAAACCCTTCCCCGCCTGCGGAATCAACCAGCTGCCCATCCAGGCCGCATTGCCCCTGGCCAAGTTAGGGCTGCGGGCGAAGGATATTTCCCGAATCGTGGAGAAGACTCGGCCCGGGGGCACTTCGTATGCGGGCTCCGATTTCCCCGGCCCTTTCGACAGCCAGTTTCAGGCCCAGATGAGTATGCAGTTTTGCGCGGCAGCTACCATCCTCGGCCGGCCCGTGGACTCACTATCTTTCTATGCTGAGCACTACGAAGACCCCGAGGTGGCCGAGCTGGCCAAAAAAGTGGAGCTGCTCTGCGAGGAAGGGAGGGTCAAGCCGCGCTTTGAGGTTTATACCCGCGATGGCCGGGTCTTTACCGCCGAGGAGGAGACCGTTGACCAGGCTCCCCGTACCCCTTCCCGGGAAGGAATGGAACAGAAGTTCAGGCGGCTGGCTACGGATTTCCTGGGCGAGCAACGGGTGGATCAAATCATCGAATTAGTCATGAACCTGGAGAAACTCGCCGACCTCCGGGAGCTAACGGCTGAATTATCCGTATATGGCAAATGACGGCCTTCTGGAGGGTAGAGTGTGCTGGGGAATTCTTTGGGTATACCATGGAATCCCACCCAGAAGGAGAAAGGACGCAGGAAGGAGGTGAGAAAAATAATAATATTCATAGGAAAATTTCTCTAATAATTAAAGAAAAAGAATGGGAGGTAAACTATGAGGCGCATGAGGGGTACGATTTTATTTTTGGCTTTGGCTTTTCTGGGAGCGTGTTTTTTTAACTCCCCCGGGGAGGTTATAGCCAAGGAAAAAGTCCTTGTCGTCGGGGACTATACCACCCTGAGGACTTTGGACCCGGCATTCGTGGGGCAAGGCCAGGATATCATGCTTTGCCGAGTCATCTACCAGTCTTTGCTCCGCTACAAGTTCAATACCGCGGAAATCGAAGGAGATCTGGCCAAAAGCTGGACGATCTCGAAAGACGGGCTGGTCTATACCTTCAAGCTGCGGGACGATGTTTATTGGCATAAGGGATTTGGCAAGTTCACGGCCCACGATGTGAAATACACTTTTGATAGAGTCCTGGACCCGAAGACGGGAGCCCCTGCCCGTTCGGAGATCGTCCTTGAAGTTAAAGAGGTAGTCGTCATCGACGACTATACCATCGAGTTCAGGCTGAAGAAACCCTGTGTTCCTTTTTTGCATAAATTGGTGGGGCCGAGAGGAACGGCGATCGTGAACCAAAAAGCCGTGGAAAAGTTCGGCAAGGATTATATGCGTAATCCTATCGGAACCGGCCCTTTCATTTTTGAATCGTGGACCCGCGAGCAATGCGTACTGGTCGCCAACAAGGATTTCAAACAGCGCGAGGGACCGCCGAAAATTGACAAGGTGATTTACAAATTAGTCCCCGATGTGGACGCTCAGCATATGGCCCTGCAAAAGGGCGATATCGACTTGATCTGGGTCTTGCCCCGGGACCGCGCGATTCTCGACCGGCTGAAGGCTGCGGGATGCAAGATCACCCCCGTCGAGCGCCCCGCCTTCCAGAATCTGTTCATGAACAACAAAGCAAAGCCTTTTGACGATGTCCGGGTAAGAAGGGCCATCGCCCACGCCATCGACAAAGACACCTTGATCAAATATGTTTTAAGCGGAATGGGAGAGCGGATGGACAGCCCCGTGCCCCAAGGGTTCGTAGGGCACACGCTGGACGGAGTCCCCTTTTATGAATACAGCCCGAAAAAAGCCAAGGCGCTTCTCGCCGAGGCCGGCTATCCCAACGGATTTGAGGTGAATTTCGATACTTTCAATTCCCCCAGCTATCTCCCTTTAGCCACCGCCATCGCCGAGCAACTGCGCCAGGTCAACATCACCGCCAATCTGGTCGTGACCGATCAGGCGACCTGGTGGGGAAAATTATCCAAGGGGACAACCAATTTCACCCTCGTCTTACCGTCGCTTCAGCCGGATGCGGATTTCCCCATGATGCGCCATTACCATTCCGCCGCCTTCTCCCCCGGCTTGAACGTCACTAAGTACGACCAGATCGACGACCTGATCGAAAAAGCCCGGAGCGAGCTGGACGAAAAAAAGCGACTCGAATATTACCGCCAGATCCAGGTTAAGATGATGGAAGATGTCCCGGCCGTTCCGTTAATCTTGATGGGTTACCCCGTTGCGCGCCGCCCCCACATCGCCGGAATCGCTGAAAAGGAATATATTTGGGGGTGCGACATATACCCGATGCACTTTGTGAAAGACAAATAGGGAAAGCATGGGAAAAATAGGGGAAGGGCGGGCACCCCAACCCCTTCCCCTGCAGGGAGACGAAGGAGAATTGCATTCTCAAGTTAAGGAGGATACATGGAAGGATTGACCAAGGAGATGTTATTGGCCATGTACGACGCGCTGCTCAAAAGTCGGCTGGTGGAGGATAAACTTATCGACGTATACGCCCGGGGAGACATCCCGGGGATCGTGCATTCGGCCGTGGGGCAGGAGGCCATCCCGGTTGGAGCGACCTTTCATCTGCGGCCGGGGGATGTTTTCACCACGGTCCGGGGGCATATTCAATCCAACATCGTCATGGGAATGGACCTGAAAAAGATGTTTGCTGAATTCTACGGAAAAGAAGCCGGCTATTGCAAAGGCAAGGGCGGGGAGATCCATCTCTGCTCCCCCGAGTATTGCAACATCGGAGGCCGGGGGCTCATCGGGGCCACGATCCCCATGGCTGCGGGGGCGGCCATGGCCTTCAAGATGCGCAAGGAACCCCACATCGCCATGTGCTTCTTCGGGGACGGCGCTTCCAACGAGGGGAACTTTCACGAAGGTCTCAACCTTGCCTCGGTATTCAGACTGCCGGTCGTCTATGTCTGTGCCAACAACCAGTACGCCATGACCACCCGTCAGGTCGACCATATGAACATTCGCGACATCGCCGACCGGGCCGCCTCATACGGCATTCCGGGCGTCATGGTGGACGGGAACGATATCATCGCCGTCTATGAAGCGGTTGGGGAGGCGGTAAGCCGGGCCCGGCGGGGCGAAGGCCCCACCCTGATCGAAGCCAAGACCATGCGCATGCGGGGGCATTACGAAGGGGACCCCGAACCCTACCGGTCCAAAGACGAGCTCGAAGAATGGAAGAAAAAGGACCCCCTGGACCGCTTTACCAAGAAGCTCCTTGAAGATAAAGTCCTGACCCCTGGAGATGTGGAAAAGAAAAGTAGGCAGTTCATGAACGAAATAAACGAAGCGATCCAATTTGCCAAGGAAGCCCCTTTCCCGGACGCCAGCGAAGTGACTTCGGGTGTATTCTACCAAGGATGAAAGGAGACGATTCGATGAGAGAAATCACGTTTGCCCAGGCTCTGAACGAAGCCATCAGCCAGGAGATGGAAAAAGACCCCCGAGTCTTCCTGATCGGCGAGGACGTGGCTTCGGGCGTCTTTGCCGTCACCAAGGGCTTAGTGGAAAAATTCGGCCGGGAACGGGTGATCAACGCCCCCATGTGCGAGTCGGGTTTTTCGGGAGCCGGCGTGGGCGCAGCTATGATGGGGATGAAGCCCATTGTGGAGATCATGCTCATGGATTTCATCACCCTGGCCATGGACATGATAGCCAATCAGGCCTCCAAACAATATTACATCACGGGTGGGCAGATCCACGTCCCCATCGTCTTCCGTACTGCAACCGGATTGGGGCGACGAGTGGGGGCCCACCATTCGCAGAACCTTGCAGCCTGGTTCATGCACATACCGGGGATCAAGGTTGCCATCCCCAGCACCCCTTACGACGCCAAGGGATTGCTATGTATGGCCATCGAAGACGGGAACCCGGTTCTTTTTATTGAAAACCGCAACCTCTACGCCGTCAAAGGTCCCGTGCCCGAAGAGCTTTACACCATTCCCTTCGGCGAAACGGACATCAAGCGCGAGGGAAAGGATGCGACCGTCGTGGCCACGGGTCGATCGGTCGGCATCGCCCTGAAAGCGGCCGATGCCCTGGCCCGGGACGGAATTGACTGTGAGGTGATCGACCTGCGGACCCTCGTGCCCCTGGACGAAGAGACCATCATCGAATCGGTTAAAAAGACCGGCCGGCTCGTCACCGTGGACGACGGATATGAAAGAGCGGGGGTGGGCTCCGAAATCGTGACTACGGTCATGAGAAAGATCCCCGCCTTGCAGGCCCCCGCCCTCACCATCGCTTCTCCGAACGCGCCGGTTCCCTCCAGCCCTTACCTGGAAGACCTTTACATGGTCACGGAAAAGACCGTCGCCGATCGAGTCAAAAAAATGATGGGCAGGGCTTGAAGAGAAGGCCCCAACTCGAAGGAGGATAAAAATAAAGATGATTACGGATGTTGTAATGCCCCGGCTGGGGATGACCATGGAAAAAGGAAAGATCATCTCCTGGAATGCAAAAGAGGGAGATACGATAGAAAAAGAAAACCTTCTTCTAACCGTGGAAACGGAGAAAGTGACCTATGAAATCGTGTCTCCCCAGACGGGCATTCTTCATATTGTCGTCGCGGCCGAAGAGGAGGCGCCCGTGGGAGGGCTCATCGGGTTCCTGGCCTCCACCCGGGAAGAATACAAACAGGTGAAAACCCGGGGACCCCAGCCCGCGGCCATGGAGGTGCGGGAAGCGCCCGTTGCGGCAGCCGCCCCTCCCCCGGAGCCGGAGCGCGGGGGCCACGTTAAGGTTTCGGGCATTGCCCGCAAGATGGCCATGGAACACGGCCTCGACCTGACCCTGATCAAGGGCACCGGCCTGGAAGGCCGGATCACCAAAGAAGACGTGCTTCAGGCCCTGGAGGTCAAAGAAAAGAAAAAAGAGCCGGCCCCCCCCCTGGAAAAGCGGGAGGAACCTGCCCGGCCTTTGATTGCCGGGAAGCGGGTCAAGGAAATTATCCCGCTGACCGGAATGATCAAAGCCATGGCCGAGCACATGCTGCGGAGCCGGCAGAGCACGGCCCAGGTGACCAACTGGGAAGATGTGGATATGACCGAGTTGATAAAACTCCGGGAGGAACTCCTGAAGATGGAACCTGCCCTCGGCGTACGGGTCTCCTATACCGACATCTTCGCCAAGATTGTCGGGGTCGTGCTAAAGGAATTTCCCCTGATGAACTCTTCCCTGGAAGGAGAAGAAATCCGCATCTGGGAAGACATCAACCTGGGAATCGCCGTGAACTTAGAGAAAGGATTGATCGTTCCCGTGGTGCACCAGACCCATAAAAAATCCCTCGTCGAGGTCAGCCGGGAGATAAGCGCTTTGATCGAAAGAGCGCGGCAGGAAACGTTGACCGCAGATGATGTAACCGGAGGAACCTACACTATCAGCAACCTGGGGTCAGTCGGGGGAATTCCCGGCACCCCCGTTTTGGTGGCCGGGCAGATGGGAATCATTGCTTTTGGAGGCGTCTTCAAAAGACCGTGGGTGGTAGATGACCAGATTGTCATAAAGCCCCTCATGCGCATTGCTTCCACGGTGGACCACCGGATTATCTCGGGAGTAGTCCACCATAGTTTCCGCATGCTCTGGCTGCGGTACCTCCAACAACCCTCCATGCTGATTCTGGGACTATGAAAGGAGGACTCGATGAAGGCGGTCGTAAAGGCAGAACCCCAGCCGGGGATCAGGCTGGGAGATATTCCGGTCCCCACCGTTGGACCGGAGGAAGTATTCATCCGCGTGAAGGCCGTGGGCATCTGCGGTTCGGATGCCCACATCTACGAATGGGCGGGGGGCTTCGAGCACCTGAAGAAATGCCTGCCGATGGTTCTGGGCCATGAGTTTGCCGGCGAAGTAGTCGAAACGGGAAGCCGGGTTTCCGGTTTCCACCGGGGCGACCGGGTAACCAGCGAGACCGGCCTGACCTGCGGGAGGTGCGTCTATTGTCTGACCGGCAAGATGACCCTTTGCGATCAGCGTCTGGGCCTGGGTAGGATCGGGATCGAAAAAAAAGGAGCGATGGCCGAATATGTGCTGTGCCATGGCTCGCTGCTCCACCGGATCCCCGAGGGGGTTTCCTTCGAGGAAGCGGCGATGAGCGAGCCGACGGCCGTAGCCCTCAACGCCCTGGACCAGGTGGAAATTTTTCCGGGCGACTGCGTTGTCGTTCTGGGAGCCGGCCCGATCGCCTTGACCCTGGCCCAGGGAGCCAAAGCCGCGGGAGCCTTCCCGGTGGTGGTCACCGGGCTTACCCAGGATCAATCCCGCCTATCCTTAGCCCGGACTCTGGGAGCGGACGAAACGATCGACGTAGAAAAAGAAGACCCGGTGGAAAAGGTGAAGGACATGACCGGAGGTCTGGGAGCGGCAAAGGTCTTCGAAGTGAGCGGGTCGGCCCGGGCTTTCAACCAGGGGCTGGACATGGTGCGCAAGGGCGGAGTCCTGGTGGCGGTGGGCATCTATCCGGAGAATATTTCCGTGGATGTCACCCGCAGGCTGGTAAGGGAGATGAAGGCGATCCGGGGAGTATTTGGCGGTTCCAGGCTCGCGTGGAGCCGGGCCCTGCATTTAATGGCCTCGGGAAAAATCCGGCTCGCTCCCCTCATCACCCACCGGTTGCCCCTGGAGAAAGCGGACCAGGGATTTCGGGCCTGCCTGGAGAAAAAGGCCATGAAAGTAATCCTTTTCCCTGATAGCAGTGGATTCTCTTAAACCATAGAAGCGCGGGAGGGTAACGTGAAAGCCATGTAGTGCGGGAAATGAAAACTATCCGTGGCTCTTTTGGAACGTTATCCCTCTTGTGGGATAAAGCCCTCTCCCTGATGGCCTATGGTCGGATAAAAATCAAGCCGCTCATCAGCCATCGGGTCAGCATCGAGAAGGCCGAAGAAGGGTTCCAGGCATGCCAGAGGAAAGAGGCGATTAAAGCTCTGATCGTTCCTGCCTAGCTGGGAATAAAATTTCGCCAAGGAAGGAGGAAAGATGAAATTTGATCATGTTCATATAAAATGCCGGGATTTGGACAAAGCGGTTGAGTACTACGAAAGGATCTTCGGCGCCCGGGTCTTCGCCCGCGATGCCGTCGGAGGAGTTTCTTTGATCCGGCTGAACCTGGGCGGCACCGTCCTCAACCTGTCCGGCGTGGGAAAGGAAGAGAGCCTGCCCGAACCCCCGGGAAGGGAAAAACTCTGGCCCCAAAGAGGCCTGGGACACTTTGGCTTGGTGGTCGATGACCTGGAAAAGACGGTGCAGGAGATGAAGGCCAAAGGGGCGGACTTTTTTGTCGAGCCCCGGGAGGCGATGCCAGGCACCCGGATCGCTTTCGTGAAAGGACCGGATGAGGATGTCATTGAACTCATCCAGAGAGAGAAACCCCTGGCCATATAGGAGGTTCACGACGATATGAGACTGAAAGACAAAGTGGCCGTCGTCACCGGGGCGGCCCAAGGAATCGGCCAGGGCACGGCCATGCGTTTCGCCCGCGAGGGAGCCCATGTGGCCGTCTGCGACATCAACGCCGAAGGAGTAAAGAAGGTTTCCCAGGATATTATCGCATTAGGACGCAAATCCTTATGGTTTGAAGTGGATGTGTCCAATACGGCGCAGGTGAATGCCATGGTCCAGAAAACCGCGGAAGCCTTCGGCCGGATCGACATCCTGGTCAATAATGCCGGGGGAGGCTTCAACCTGCCGAATAAACTGGAAGAAATTACGGATGAAATCTGGGACAGAGTTGTGGACACGAACTTAAAAGGAACCTTTATCTGCTCCCGGGCCGTTGCCCCCTACATGAAGCAACAAAAAAGCGGTCGGATCATAAACCTGTCCTCGAAAGCCGGAAGGTACGGGGGGGAGCTGACCGGCATCCAGTACAGCAGCGCCAAGGCGGGGGTGATGGGACTGACCCGCCAACTGGCCAAAGATTTGGGGCCCTTCGGTATTACCGCCAACGCCATCGCCCCCGGCCTGGCCCTTTCCAGCCCGCGGGTGGAAAAGCTCTGGATGGAGCGAAAAACCGAGGCGGAGAGGCAGGCCGTCATTCAGGCCATCCCCCTGCGGAGGCTCTCCACCGTGGAGGAACAGGCTTCGGTGATCCTGTTTTTGGCCTCCGATGATGCCAGCTATGTCTCGGGGGTCACCATCGATGTCAACGGCGGCTGGTTGGTGTCCTGAAAAGCAAAAAATGGAGGTTCGGCAATGGGACTGGAAAGAAAAGTTGCTATCGTAACGGGAGGCGCCGGCGGAATCGGCATGGCTACCATCCGGGCCCTGGCCCAGGAAGGGGCAAACGTGGTCATCAGCGATGTTAACTGGGAAGGAGCCAAAAAGCTGGAAGAAAGCCTCGTTTCCGAGGGGGGGAAAGCCCTGGCCGTGCAGACCGACATCGCCAACCTTTCCCAGGTAAAGGAGCTGGCCCGGAAAACTCTTTCTACCTTCGGCCGGATTGACATTCTGGTGAATAATGCCGGGATCTCCCCCAAGCACCAGGGCAAGAAACGCAACCTCTGGGAAATGGGCGTGGAGGAATGGGAACGGGTCATCGACGTGGATTTGAATGGGTATTTCTACTGCTGCCACGAGATCGTCCCCCACATGATCCTCAACGGGTGGGGCAGGATCGTCAATATATCCTCGCAGGCTGCCCGGAGCGGCGGCCAGGTGGCCGGTTCCCACTATACGGCCGCCAAGGCGGGGGTCATTGGCTTGACGAAATCTTTGGCCGGGGAACTGGGGAAATACGGGATTACGGTGAACGCCGTCACCCCTGGGAGGATCGACACGCCGATTATTCGCGATGTTCCCCCGGAGGTCAACGCCGAGTTTGCCCGACGGACCCCTTTGGGCCGTCTGGGGACTCCGGAAGATGTCGCCGGAGCCATCCTCTTCCTGATTTCCGATGCCGCCGGCTTCATCACCGGGGCCACCATCGATGTGAACGGAGGACTGGGGATGTACTAAGCCGGCTTCGCCTATCGCCGGAATCAGGATAGAAAAAATTTCTTTCGGAGGCCGACTCACTTCCGAACATTTTGAAAAACAGGGTGATCAATGAAACTCTTTGGGGCGGAGGATATCCATGAAACTTCTCCAGAATAAGCGAGCGCTGGTAACCGGGGCCGCGCGCGGGATTGGGTTGGCCATTGCCAAGAAGATGGCCGTCGAGGGCGCAGATGTGATCTTGAATGATCTGCAGGGCGAATCCCTGGACGCGGCGGTGAAGAAGTTAAAGGAAGACGGATTGGCCGCGCAGGGTTTACATGCGGACATTACGGATGAACCTTCAGTAAAACGAATGTTCAAGGCGCTCGAAGCCGGGGGCGGCCTTCATATTCTGGTAAATAACGCGGGCACAAGTATCCGGGGTGTCCGAGCCCAACGGACCGGGTTGACCGATCATTTGATAAGGAAAATAGCGGAAATCGAAACAGAGGATTGGCTTGGCGTCCTTTCTTTAAATTTAACGGGCACCTTTCTCTGTACCCGGGCAGCCGTCCCCCTCCTAATAGCCTCTGGATCGGGCCGGATCATTAACATTTCCTCCAAGGCCGGCCGGGCCGGCAGCGATGTTTCGGATATTGCTTACGTAACGTCCAAGGCCGGGTTGATCGGGTTTACCAAACAATGCGCCAAGGAACTGGGGCCCCGGCAGGTCACTTGCAACGCCATTGCCCCGGGGATGACGTTATCGGAATGGTTTAAAGCCCACTGGGAAAGCCTGGATGAAGCGAAGCGAAGCCAAATATTGAGCAACGTGCCGTTGAACCGTCCTGCTGAACCGGAAGAGATGGCCAATGCTTGCGCCTTCCTGGCGTCGGATCAAGCCTCCTACATTACCGGGGTCACTCTGGATATAAACGGAGGCTGGTACTTTGCTTGAGATAAATATTTCTAATCATTCGATAGGAAAAGGTTTTTAAGTCCCGAAAGAACCGGAACTTTGTTTCTGCCAAACCAGTCCGTTCGGACAACAACTTTCGGGTTAAGGAGGGGGAACCATGATGATTGACGGCGGGGAAATGGTCGTCCGTATGCTGAAGAAAGAAGGGGTAACTTACCTCTTCAGCCTTTCTGGGGGACACATCAATCCCATCTATAATGCCTGCTTGGATCACAACATCCGGATTATTGACACCCGGCACGAACAGGGAGCAGCGTTCATGGCTGATGGCTGGGCCAGAGTCACTCGTTCTGCTGGGGTCTGTGCCTTTACGGCAGGACCGGGCCACACTAATGCCATTACTGGGCTAAAGGCTGCCGAGCTGGCCCAGACACCCGTTGTGGCTATCAGCGGACACAGCGAACTCAGCCGCCTGGAGATGGGGGCGCTCCAGGAAATGGATCAAGTCCGCACCGCCGAAGCTGTAACCAAGCGGGCTTGGTTTGTTGCTGAGACCAAACGGATTCCCGAATATCTCTCCATGGCTTTCAGGCATGCCCTCACCTTTCCCTACGGCCCGGTGAGCGTCAATATCCCCATTGATCTTATGATGCAAAAGATGGAGGAAGAACAAATTCACTTCCCCCTGGAATACCGAACAGATTCCCAGCCTTACGGTGACCCACGGCTGGTGGAGAAAGCAGCGGAAATGCTGCAAAAAGCCTCGCGCCCTGCCATGATCGTGGGCAATGGGGCGTGGTACACCCGAGCGGAAGAAGAACTGCTCCGATTAGCCGAAGTCACCCATATCCCGATCTTCACCCAGGAGACGGCCCGGGGCATAATTCCCGACAGCCATCCCGACTGTTACGGAGAGCCTAACGGAAGAATTAATGGGGCAGCCGAATTGCTGAGCGAATGCGATGTCGCCTTACTTCTCAATGTAGTGTTAAATAGCCGACTCCAGTACGGGCAGGTCTTCAATTCCAACGCCGCCATTATCCAAGTTGAAAATCATTCCCTTGCCATCGGGTACAACCGAAAGATCGAATTGGGAATCGTGGGCAGCCCCAAATATGTCTTGAGCCAGCTTACGGAACAGGCGGAAAAGAAAGGCCCTTTCCGGACCCGGGAATGGGCAGAAAGATTGCGGAAGAGGCAGCTGGAGAAGAAAAAGACCTGGGAAGAAGGATGGAAGTCAAATGAGAGGCCCATCCATCCTCTCCGCTTGGCCCGAGAGATCACGGACTTTTTGGGCAAGGATGACATGGTCGTCTTTGATGGCGGGGATATCAAGTTCTGGGTCCGGACGACATTGGGCGCAGCCAAACCGGGGCACACAGTGGATAACGGACCTTTCGGAAATCTCGGCAGCGGTATTCCCCATGCAATCGGGGCAAAGGTCGCTTTTCCAAACCGTAGGGTTCTGATTGTCAACGGAGACGGAAGCTTCGGCCTTAATGCCATGGAATTCGATACGGCGGTCCGCCATAATATTCCGATTGTTTCCGTCATCGGGAATGACCAGGCCTGGGGAATGATCCTCCATAATCAGCGGGAGGTCTATGGCCATGATCGAGTCGTGGGTTCCAGGCTCGGCCCGGTGCGTTACGATCGGGTAGTGGAAGCTCTAGGTGGTTATGGAGAGCTGGTGGAGGATCCTTCGGAGATCAAACCCGCCCTAGAGAGGGCGTTTGCTTCGGGCAAACCGGCCTGTGTCAACGTCATGACCCAGGCAAGGTTAAGCCCAGTGACCGAAGCAAGTCTCCTCTGGAAGGTCAAAATGGACCCGACGCTAGCCTTGAAAACGGGGGATGTTTACAGACCATGATCAAAAAAGGAGAACGAGTAAATGCCAAAAAATAAACTGCTGGAGGGAAAGGAGGCCGGGATTTTTGAAGTGGGGGTGGTGGTGAAGGATCTGGATAAGACGGTTGAATATCTGACCTCTCTCGGCCTCGGGCCCTTTCGAATTCGCGCCTCGAAACACCCTTCAGCCCTTGTCCGCGGAAAGAAGGCCTTTTATCACGTGCGAGTTGCGATGTCCATGCAAGGCCCCGTCCAGCTTCAATTGATCGAGTACCAAGAAGGGGAGAAGATCTTTGCGGAGTTTCTCGAGGAAAGGGGGGAGGGGCTCTATCACCTGGCCTTTAAAGTGGACGATCTCGAAACCACCCTGGAAAAATTTTCCCAGAAGGGCATCGACATCTTGCGGCAAGATAGGTTTGTGGGGGGGGGCGGCCTGGCTTATACGGAAAAGACCCAAACGGGCGGGATCATTCTGAAGCTCATCCAGCATCCGCCGGGTTATGATCCCCAAGTGGGGGTTAAGTATGATTGAGCAAGGTTCACTTTAAAAGGTTTATTCCGAGAAGATAAGCGGAGGGAGAAATTTACATGGGCAGATATCTGTTTAAAACTATCTTGGCTGTCATTCCAACGCTTTTCGGGGTGGTGACCATCGTATTTTTCCTGATTCATCTGACCCCTGGGGATCCGGCTCTGGCCATCCTGGGTCCCCATGCGACCGCGGATTCCATCCGGGAGCTCAGGTTAAGTCTGGACTTGGACCAACCTCTGTATTTGCAATATTTCAAATTTATGCGCAATTTAATGCAGGGAGATATGGGAAGATCCCTGGTCACAGGGCAGCCCGTCTTACTCGAAACGCTCCGCCCCCTCCCCTACACCATCCAGCTGGCTGTGGCGGGTGTGTTGATATCCCTCATTCTTGGCATCCCCATTGGGGTTGTATCAGCGGTTCGCCGGAATACTTTTCTCGACTATTTCATGAGAGCCGCCTCCATTTCCGGGATCTCCATTCCTGTTTTCTTTTTGGCGATCCTCATCCTCTGGGTCTTCTCCTACCATTTGGGATGGTTTCCCATCATCGGCGTCGGCGACACAACCAACTGGCGGAGTTTACTCCATCACCTCATTCTCCCCGCCTCCGCCATCGGAATCAGCATGGCCGTGCTGATCATGCGCTTGACTCGCTCCTGCATGCTGGAAGTCCTGAGCCAGGATTACGTGCGGACGGCCCGAGCCAAGGGTTTGGCGGAAAAATCGGTCATCCTGAGCCATGCCCTGAAGAATGCTCTCCTGCCCATCGTCACGGTGGTGGGCCTTTACATGGGTCAACTGCTCGGAGGGGCCATTCTGACCGAGACCGTCTTCGCCCGCATGGGAGTGGGGAAATTACTGATGGATGCCATCTTCGCCCGCGACTACCCCCAGGTTCAAGGAACCGTCTTGATCTTCGCCTGCGCCGTTATTTTTGTGAATTTGACGGTGGACATCATCTACCGCTTCTTGGATCCAAGAATCAAACTATAGGGTGCCGCCATGAAAAATCTAGAAATTTTAAAGCAAAAAAGGAAGAGGGGAATCGGCAAGGTAATATTTCGCTTTTTGAAGCAGAACCCCCTGGCTTTGTTCGGGGCCGTGGTCATCGTGATCAGCATCCTGACTGCCGTCCTGGTGCCCTTTCTACCCCTCCATGACCCCTTGCATCAAAATTTACCCAATCGGTTGAAGCCCCCGAGTGCGGAACACCTTTTCGGCACGGATAATTTTGGACGGGACGTCCTGAGCCGGGTTGTTTGGGGCGGCCGGGTATCGCTCTTGGTGGGTATATTTTCGGTGGCCATCGGTTCCCTGATCGGGGTGACCTTGGGGGTCATTTCCGGATTTTTCGGAAAACTTGTGGACACGGTGATCATGCGGATCACGGATATCCTCCTCTCCTTTCCCGCCCTCCTGCTGGCCATGGCCATCTGTGCGGCGCTCGGGTCGAACCTCTACAACGTCATCATCGCCATCTCCATCGTGACCGTCCCCCGCTTCTCCCGCCTGGTTCGCGGCACTACCCTTTCGATCAAAGAGGCGGATTTTATCGAAGCGGCCCGGGCTTTGGGGCAGAGCCGGTGGAAGATCATCGTTTTCCATGTTCTTCCCAACACATTTTCGCCGATCTTGGTGCTGGCGACCCTTTGGATCCCCCAAGCCATCATTACCGAGGCCAGCCTGAGCTTTCTCGGGCTGGGGATCATGCCCCCCACGCCTACCTGGGGGAGCATTATCAATGAAGGAAAGTCTTATCTTATGAACGCCCCCTGGATTTCGATCTCTTCGGGAGTCGTCATCATCCTGGCGGTCATGGCCTTCAACTTTGTGGGGGATGCGGTGCGCGATGCTTTTGACCCGCGTTTGAAGGGAGAGAGAGAAGTGGGAAGAGGTTGATGGAAAAAACAAAAGATTAACCGCCGAGAGCGCCGCGGGAAATTTTGGCCTTGCCATGATTTGATTCTGCGGTCTCGGCGTGCTCTGCGGTGTAAAATTTAAAGCCAAGAAGGATTTTTTTTATTTTCCCGACAAGGGAAAAAACAAAGCAAAAGGAGGAACACGATGAATCGGCGCATTTTAGTGATTGGGTTGGCCGTCATCTTGGGGGCCCTGATGATGGTAAATACCGAAGTAACGGCCAAGGAAAAAGTCCTGGTCATCGGAGATTACAGCCCGGTGACAACCATGGACCCGGCAGCGAGTTTGATATCCCAGAACATCATGATGGCGAGGAACCTTTTTCAGGGACTGCTGCGCTTTAAATTCAACACGGCGGAGCTCGAGGGAGACCTGGCCGAAAGTTGGACCGCATCCAAAGATAGGCTGGTTTACACCTTCAAATTGCGGGACAACATTAAATTCCACAAGGGATTCGGCAAAGTCACCGCCCACGACGTAAAATTCAGCTTCGAACGGGTGATGAATCCGGAAACGCGCTCCCCCATGCGGTCGGAATTGATTGCGGTAAAAGAAGTGAAAGTGATCGATGATCTCACGCTGGAGATATCCCTGAAAGAGCCCGACGCTGGATTTTTGGCGAAGTGCGCCCGGCCCAGACCGTTGGCCATCGTGTCCAAAAAGGCCGTGGAAAAATACGGAAAGGATTTTGCCCGCCATCCCATCGGCAGCGGCCCCTTCGTCTTTGAATCCATGACCCGCGAGCAGATCGTCCTGACCGCCAACAAGGAATACTGGGAAGGCCCTCCGAAGATCGATAAGGTGATCTATAAAACGATTCCGGACATGGATACTCTGCTCATGGTGATGGAGAGGGGGGATATTCACACCACCCAGATTTTGCCCAGAGAGGATGTAATTCTCAACCGGCTCAAGGCCGCGGGCTGCAAGGTAGAACTGTTAAACCGGGGGGCTTGGCACCACTTGAAATTGAACCCGGATTTCAAGCCCTTTGCCGATGTTCGGGTGCGGCGGGCGATTGCCCATGCGATCGACCGGGATGAGATCATCCAGCATGTCCTCAGCGGGCAAGCGGAAAAGCTTAATAGTCCGGTTCCCAAAGGATATTTCGGCCATAACGAGGCAGGGCTCCGGCGGTATGAATACGACCCCCAAAAGGCCAAAGAGCTCCTGGCCGAGGCCGGATATCCCAACGGCTTCGAGGTCACCTTTGACACTTTTACTTCACCCAGTTATCTGCCCGTGGCCACGGCCATCCAGGGCCAGCTGGGGAGAGTGGGGATCAAAGTAAATTTGGTCGTTCTCGACCAACCCACCTGGATGAAGAAGATTACCAGCGCCACCACCCAGATGTCCATTTATCTCCCGGTCCGTATTCCGGATGCGGATATTCCCCTTTCGCAATTTTACCACAGCGCCGGCTTTCCGCCCGGCCCGAATGTGATGCGCTACAACAAACTCGACAAAGAGATCGACGATGCCCGGCGGGAATTGGATCCGGCCAAGCGCAAAGAAATGTACCATGCCATTCAAAAAAGGCTCATGGAGGACCTTCCCGCCATTCCTTTGTTCATGATGCAATATCCAACGCCCTACCGGCCCGCGGTGATCGGCGGAATGCCCCAGATGGACCCGGTGTGGGGTTTTGATTTTTACCGCTTCTATTTCGTCGATAAAAAATAAATAATAGAGGAGCTAAAATGGCGAAAAACGGAAAAATGAAGGCGGCCCTGAAGGTTGAGCCGAAAGCGGGGATTCGGTTCGGCGAACTCCCGATCCCGGCGATTTCTCCCGAAGAAGTGCTCATCCGCGTCAAGGCGGTAGGCATCTGCGGGTCGGATGTGCATATCTACGAATGGACACCTGGGTATGAAGGCCTGGCCGAGTATATGCCCCTGGTGTTGGGCCATGAATTTGCCGGTGAAGTAGCCAAAGTGGGAAGCCAGGTTTCAGGCGTCAAAATCGGAGACCGGGTGGCTTACCAGGGCGGCTCATGCGGCCAGTGTCTTTATTGCAACACGGGCCGGCATTCCCTCTGCGACCAGCGAAAAGCCGCCGGAAGAATCGGCCTGGAGAAAAAAGGGGGGATGGCCGAGTATGTGGCGGTCAGCGTGCGGCAAAACTTTCTTCCCCAAATTCCCGCCGGGGTCTCCTTCGAAGAGGCTGCCCAGGGCCAGCCCACGGCCGAGGCCCTTCACATCGTGGAACAGGCCGGAATTTCCCTCGGGGAGCCGGTCGTGGTCTTGGGGGCCGGCCCGATTGCCGTAACCGCCGCTCAGGCGGCGAAGGCTAACGGCGCCTCCCCGGTCATCGTAACCGGCCTGACCCGGGATAAAGCCCGGCTCGAAATCGCCAAGTCCCTGGGGGCGGATGTAACGATCGACGTGGAGAAGGAAGACCCGGTAGAAAAAGTAAGAGCCATGACCGGAGGCCTGGGGGCGGCGAAAGTCCTGGAGGTAAGCGGATCTCCCAAGGCTTTCAACCAGGGCCTGGAATTGCTCCGCAAAGGCGGCACGCTGGTTTGCTTCGGAATTTATCCGGAGAATATCTCCGTCGATTTCACCCGCAGGGTGGTCAGGGAGATGAAAATCATTCGAGGGGTCTACGGCGCCTCGCGCCTTGGCTGGAACAAAGTCTTGTCCTTCATGGCCTCAGGCCAGATCCGGGTCGCCCCCCTGATCACTCATCGATTGCCGCTGGAACAGGTTGACGAGGGATTCCGTGCCTGCCAGCAAAGAAAAGCCATGAAGGTGATCCTTCTTCCTTCCTAAACCACAGGCGGAAATTTCCCCAGGTCTCCGCGGGGAATCGACATTGGCAGCATTTCCTTTGAAGGGAAAGATGAAGGGACGGGGGGAAAGAAGAGGCCTTTTCCCCCGGTTCAGGCAGAGGAGGAAATCACAGTGACCGCGAACTCGCTTTTAAAGGTCCAGGGGCTTAAAACTTTTTTTTATACCGAGGAAGGGGTCGTCCGGGCGGTCGATGGAGTCAATTTTCATTTGAATCCCGGAGAGACGCTCGGGATCGTTGGAGAGTCCGGTTGCGGCAAAAGCGTGACCGCGCTCTCCATCTTGCGCCTGATTCCCCAACCGCCAGGAAAGATTGTTTCCGGTGACCTCATCTTCAAAGAAGAGAATCTTCTATCCCTCCCCATGGAGAGGATGCGGGAGATCCGGGGCAAGGACATCTCCATGATCTTCCAGGAACCCATGACCTCGTTGAACCCGGTGTTCACTGTCGGGAAACAGATCTCCGAGGCGATCCAGCTCCATGAAGGAGTGGGAGGGAGAGAGGCTTTAGAAAGGGCAGTGGAGATGTTGCATCTGGTGGGGATTCATTCCCCTAAAAAGCGAATTTATGATTACCCCCACCAATTGAGCGGAGGCATGCGGCAGCGGGTGATGATTGCCATGGCTTTGTCCTGCAGCCCCAATATTCTCATTGCCGACGAGCCGACCACGGCTCTGGACGTGACCATCCAGGCGCAGATCCTCCGGCTCATCTCCGATCTCCAGAGAAAAGTCGGTATGGCGGTCATATTGATCACCCATAACCTGGGAATCGTAGCCCAGAATGCCAGACGGGTTGCGGTCATGTACATGGGGAAAATTGTGGAAGAAGCGGACGTGCAGAGCCTCTTCGGCGATCCCTTGCATCCCTATACTCAGGGGTTACTGAAGTCTCTTCCGAATTTTTACAAGGATTTGGTCAAGAAGGATCGGCTGGAGGAAATTTCCGGGGTCGTGGGCAACCTCCTGAATCCTCCTTCAGGCTGTTACTTTTTTCCTCGGTGTCGATATACCCATGATATCTGCCAGCAAAAAGAGCCGCCTTTGCACGAAGCCCGATCCGGGCATGGGGTCCGATGCTGGCTGGTCCAGGAAGGAGTGAGATCTTGAGCGAGGTTCTTCTGAAGGTGGAAGGGTTGAAGAAATATTTTCCTGTTCCCGGGAAAATCTTTTCTTCGCAAAAAGAGAATGTGCGGGCGGTGGATGGAGTCAGTTTTGAAATCCAAAAAGGAAAGACTCTCAGCTTGGTCGGTGAATCGGGCTGCGGCAAAACGACGGCAGGGAAGACAATCCTCCGGTTGATCGAACCTACTTCTGGAAATGTCTGGCTGAGAAATGTCAATTTAGCCACTCTTGAAGAAAAAGAGTTGCGCCGGATGCGGAAGGAGATGCAGATCGTTTTCCAGGATCCCTATTCTTCTCTGAACCCCCGGATGACCGTGGATCGAATTATCGGGGAGGCCCTATCGATTCACGGATTGGCGGGGAAAAAAGATCGGGAAGAAAAGGTGGTCGAGGTCTTGGAGATGGTGGGGCTGGGAGCGGAGCATCTCTATCGTTATCCCCATGAGTTCAGCGGAGGGCAGCGGCAAAGAATCGGGATCGCCCGGGCGCTGGCCGTCAAGCCGGAATTGATCGTTGCCGACGAACCCATTTCCTCCCTGGATGTATCCATCCAGGCCCAGATCATCAACCTGCTGGAGGACCTGCAGAAAAGGCTCATGTTGACTTATCTCTTCATCTCCCATGACCTCAATGTAGTGGCTCACATCAGTGACCACGTCGCGGTCATGTACCTGGGAAGGATCGTGGAGATGGCTCCCGCCCAGCTCCTCTACCAGAATTCCCGGCACCCCTATACCCAGGCCCTCCTTTCCTCTGTCCCCGTGGCCGACCCGACTTTGAAAAGGCAGGAAATTATCCTCGAGGGAGAGGTCCCCAGTCCGATCAATCCTCCGCCAGGATGCCATTTCCATCCTCGATGTTCCTCTCGTAAAGCGGACTGCTCCAACCTGGAACCACCGCTCCGGGAGGTCAGTCCCGGCCACTATGCCACCTGTTTTCATTGAGGGAAGAAGGGAATCCAGAAGAGCCGGAGAAATGCAAAGAAGGAAAGCAGCGGATCCATGAGCAAAGTAGGCATTATCGCCAATCCAGCATCGGGCAAGGACATCCGGCGTCTGGTATCCTACGCTACGGTCATTTCCAACACGGAAAAAACAGACATCGTCAAGCGGGTAATTTTGGGACTGGACTCCACGGGTGTGGATGAGATTGTGATCATGCCCGACTATTATGGCCTCGGGATGCGAGCCCTGGAAGCTTTGAACCATCATCATTTATCCTCGAAAATTGCCATCCTGGACCTGGAAATTCAGGGGAACCAGGAGGATTCGATCCGGGCCGCGCAGATGATGAAGGAGAATCAGGTCGATTGCATCATCACCCTGGGGGGCGATGGGACCAATCGGGTTGTGAGTAAGACCTGCGGGTGGGTTCCATTAATCCCCATCTCTACGGGGACGAACAATGTCTTCCCCGTGATGACCGAAGGAACGGCAGCCGGAATGGCTGCGGGAATCCTGGCCAGGAAGGTCGTGGATGAAAGAAAAGTAACCATGACCATGAAAAAGCTGAAATTATTGGGAGAGGGAAAGGAAAAAGACCTCGCCCTGATTGACGCGGTCGTGGTCACAGAATCTTTTATCGGCGCGAGAGCTCTTTGGGACCTGCAGAGAGTCAAACAGGTCTTTCTTACCCGGGCCGAGCCGGGATCGATCGGGCTCAGTTCAATTGGGGCCGTCTTAAGGCCTTTGTCAGTCAAAGATCCTTTCGGGCTGTTGATCGAGTTAGGCCCGGGGGGAGAGAAAGTTCAAGCCCCCATCGCACCCGGCTTGATCACGGCGGTTGAGGTGAAGAGCTACCGAGTGTTAGAGCCTGGAGAGAAAGTTCTTATCGCTCTTTCCCCCTCTATTATCGCTCTTGACGGCGAACGCGAGGTAGAAGTCAACGCCCCCAACTATTTCGAGCTATCCCTGGGAATGGATGGACCCAGGGTCGGGAATATTCAGAAGATATTGCGGGAAGCAATTAAAAAGGGCCTTTTTGGGGTTGACAGAAAATGGAGCAAAAGGGGGAGTCATGGAGTTAAGTCATGATGAGCTTTTAAAGCTTTACCGCTGGATGGTCCTGGACCGGCGGTACGAGGAGAAGCAGAGGGAATGGGTTTCCGGAGGAATCCTCCAGACCGGGTTCTACCATTATAGCGTCGGGCAGGAAGCCACCAACGTGGGACCGCTTTTTTGTCTTCGGCCAGATGACCTTTTAATGCCCACCCATCGCGGGTATGGAAAGATGTGGATGAAGGGGATCCCCCTGAAGTTGATCACCGCCGGAATGATGTGCAAGAAAACGGGGTTTGGAAAAGGGCGCTCCGGAGTCACCCATACCGGTGACCTCCGGTATGGGTTCCTGGCCAGGCCGGGAATCCTGGGGGCGGCGATTCCGTTGGCCGTGGGAGCGGCTTTAGGCCTAAAAATGCAAAAAAGGGATCTTATCGTCATGTGTTTCTTCGGCGACGGGGTCGCCAGTCTAGGAGACACGCACGAGGGCATGAACTTGGCCGCGGCCTTCAAATTGCCCATCGTTTTTGTCTGCGAAAATAATTTTTATGCCGTCTCCACCCCGTCCAGCAAGGCCATGGCCATCCAGGACATTTCGCAAAGGGCGGCTGGATATGGGTTTCCGGGCGCCACCGTCGATGGCAATGATATCCTGGCAGTGGTGGAAGCTTCGCGGGAAGCGGTGAAGCGGGCCCGTGAAGGAAAGGGGCCTTCGCTCATCGAATGCCAGACCTACCGCTGGTACGGCCACTCCTCCGGCGACCCGGAAGGCTACCGGAATGCAAAAGAGGTGGAGGCCTGGAAGAAGAGGTGCCCGTTGAAACGCTTCGAGAAGAAGCTCGAAGAGATGGGCCTGATAACACAGGAGATGACCCGGAGGATGATCGCCGAGGCGGACCTGGAGATCGAGGAATCTTTTGCCCATGCCAAGAGTTGTCCAGACCCCGATGTGGAAGATATGTCCTTAGGAGTCTATACCCAGTAAAGGAGTGCCTATGAGGGAAATCTTTTATGGTGAAGCCATCAACGAGGCCATGCGCGAAGAGATGCGCCGTGATGCGCGAGTTTTTCTTATGGGAGAGGACGTAGCCCATGGTTACGGTGGGGGAATCTTCGGGATTTCCCGTGGCCTGGTGCAGGAATTTGGGGAAGAACGGGTCGTTGAAACGCCGATCTGCGAATCCACCATCGCCGGGGCCGCCGTGGGGGCGGCAGTGATGGGGATGCGGCCGATTTCCGAGATTATGTTCGCCGATTTTCTTACTCTGGCCTCTGACCACATCGTCAACTCCGCGGCCAAGATGCAATGGAGCTATTCCGGAGAAATCACTCTCCCCATTGTATTCCGTATTCCCTTCGGGGCGGGTCGGGGCACGGGAGCTCACCATTCCCAGAGCCTGGAGGCCTGGTTGATGCACGTTCCCGGGTTGAAGGTGGTGATGCCTTCCACTCCTTTCGATGCCAAAGGGTTGCTCAAATCCTCCATCCGGGATGAAAACCCCGTCGTCTTCTTCGAGCACAAGTTTCTCTACCGGAGCCTGAAAGGCCCGGTGCCGGAAGAAGAGTACACGATTCCCATCGGCCTGGCCGACGTGAAGCGAAGGGGACGAGACCTCACCGTCATCGCCACCGGGATGATGCTCCAGCGGGCCCTCATGGCTGCGGAGACTCTCTGCGGGGAGGGAATCGAAGCTGAGGTCGTCGACCCCCGCACGCTTCTACCGCTGGACAAGCAAACGATCCTTGAATCGGTGAAGAAAACCGGCAAGGTTCTGATCGTGCATGAAGCCTGTTTGACGGGGGGGCCGGGCGGGGAGATTGCGGCGATCATTGCCGATGAGGCTTTCGAACATTTAGAGGCTCCCATCAAAAGAATCGGTGCCCCATTTGTTCCTATCCCGGCCAGCCCTCTACTGGAAGCCGCCTATTTACCGAAGGCAGAAGACATCATTGAAAAAGCCAAAGATTTGTTTTACTGGAAATAGAAGAAAATTTAACCATCGGGAGGAAAAATATGCCGGAAAATAAAGTATTAGAAGGAAAAGAGACAGAAATCTGTCAGGTGGGAGTGGTGGTGAAAAACCTGGACAAAACCATTGAATATCTGACTGCTTTAGGATTGGGCCCATTTACGATTCGCAACGTTACTCATCCATCTGCCATTGTCCATGGGAAAAAAGTCTTCTATCAAGTGCGAATAGCTCTTTCCCAGCAGGGGGCCGTTCAGCTGGAATTGATCGAGTATCAAAAGGGAACCACGATCCATGAGGAATTCCTGAAGGAAAAAGGTGAAGGACTGCATCATATTCTTTTTGACGTTAAAGACCTCGAGGCAACATTAGAAGCCTGGTCTCAAAGAGGCATTGAAGTCCTGCAACAGGACAGGTTCGTTGGGGGCGGAGGGCTCGCTTACCTTGGTACCGATAAGGTTGGGGGGATCATCATGGAAGTTGTTCAACGCCCTCCTGACTATGACCCGGCAAAGGGAGTCCGGTATGAGTAAGTTCCTCCAATGCCTCTTGGTAAATAAGGAGGACACCTTGACCCCCTTCCTTTAGTTTGATATCTTTTAAATCATGATCGCCCCCATAAACCTGCATCTCTGTCGCGCTTTCCGCCTGGGATTCATTGATTACGAAGAATCTTTCCGTTTGCAGAATCGTCTCGCTGAGGCTCGGAAGGAAGAGAAGATCGGAGATGTTTTGCTTCTCCTGCAGCATCCTCCGGTCATCACCATGGGAAAATCTGGGAAGGTGCAAAACGTCCTCGCCTCCCCCACGACCCTCCAGGAGAAAAGAATCAAAGTCATCTTCACGGACCGGGGAGGCGATGTCACCTATCATGGGCCGGGTCAATTGGTGGCTTATCCCATCCTCAACCTACGTCTTTATGGCTTGAGCGTCCCGGATTATGTATGGCACTTGGAAGAAGTGGTAATCCGCCTGCTCGCCCGCTTCGGCATTGCTGCCGGCCGTTTGGGAAAACTCAGAGGGGTTTGGGTAGGTGAAGAAAAAATCGCTTCGCTGGGAGTACACCTATCCCGTTGGATCAGCAAACACGGGCTGGCGTTGAATATCAACACCGACCTGGAATTATTTAATTTCATCAATCCCTGCGGGACCGGGCGCCGGGTAACTTCTATGGCCAAAATATTAAAAAAGGAACTGCCCATGGAGGAAATCGAGACGTTGGTTCTCGAAGAATTCGCCGACGTCTTCGGGTTTTCTCTTCGCCAGGAGTCTACCAAGACGTTGGAGCCCTACTTATGAAACCCCTCTGGTTACGTCGAAAAATTCCCGATCAAGAAGCTTTACAAAAAATGCGCGGGTTGCTTCAACGTTATGGTCTGAATACCGTATGTGAGAGTGCGCTCTGCCCGAACCGGGGGGAGTGTTTCCATCAGGGGACGGCCACATTTATGATCCTGGGACGGACCTGTACCAGGAACTGTACCTTTTGCGCCATTCCATCAGAAGAGCGGCCGCCGGCGCCGGACCCCGAAGAACCCCAACGAATTGTCGAGGCCGCGTCAGAGTTAAGGCTTACCCACGTGGTGGTCACCTCGGTGACCCGAGATGACCTGGAGGATGGCGGCGCTTCCCACTTTGCTAAGACCGTGAGAGCCCTTAAGAGAACTGAATCCACCATCGTCGTGGAGGTGCTGATCCCTGATTTTCAAGGCTCCTTCGAATCCTTGAAGATCGTCGCGGATAGTGGCCCGGACATTGTCAACCACAACTTAGAAACCGTCCCTCGCCTCTACCCGGAGGTCCGCCCGCAGGCTGATTACCGCAGGTCCCTTCACCTTTTAAAAACGGTCAAGGAGATCGATCCGGGAAGAGTCACCAAGTCCGGGCTGATGCTGGGATTGGGGGAGCAGAGGGATGAAGTTTTGGAGGTCATGAACGACCTAAGGAAAATCTCCTGCGATCTTCTGACCCTGGGCCAGTATCTGCAACCATCGGGCAGGCATCACCCGGTCGTTCGATATATTCCGCCGGAGGAATTCGAAGACCTGCGCTGCGCGGGTGAAAAGATGGGATTCAAAGGGGTCTTTTCCGCCCCTCTGGTTCGCAGTTCGTTTCACGCGGCCGAGGTATTTAAGAAAATCTATTTAGCCACAGAGGGCACAGAGGTCACCGAGAAGATTATGAATCAAAGATCAAAATGACCTGAAATGTAAATTTTTTCCCTTCTGCAATTTTTATTCCTCTTTAATTTTTTTGTTTTCTCTGTGCTCTCTGTGCCCTCTGTGGCAAATTTTCTTGGGAGGTTTTATGCGATTCCAGAGGAAAGTGGTTTTAATCACCGGTGCCGGAGTGGGTATCGGCCGGGCAGCGGCTGTCCGCTTCGGCCAAGAAGGAGCGAAGGTAGCCATCAACTCTTTGACTCCGGCCAATGGCCAGGAGACTTTGCGTCTACTTCAAGAGGCCGGGGGTCAAGGGATCTACATACAGGGAGATGTCTCCTTAGCCGCCGATGCCCGGCGCATGGTAGAAGAGACAATAAAAGCCTTCGGCCGGATCGACATTTTAGTGAACAACGCCGGGATCGTCCTTCCCGGAAGAGTGGATAATATATCCGAAGAAGACTGGGACCGTACCATCGCCGTGAACCTGAAAGGAGTTTATTTAGTCTCCAAGTATACGGTCCCGGAGATGCGCAAAATCGGGGGAGGCGTGATTGTTCTCAATGCCTCGGTAGTGGCCATTAAAGGGGTGAAAGAACGGGGAGCTTACACGGCCTCCAAAGGAGGAGTCTTGGCCTTAACCAAAGCCATGGCCGCGGATTATCTTTCTGAAAATATTCGGGTGAATTGTGTATGCCCCGGCACTACCTACACCCCATCCTTAGAAAGAAGGATCCAGACCTTCGCCGACCCCGAAAAAGCCAGAGTAGACTTTATCGCCCGCCAGCCCATGGGACGACTGGGAAAGGATGAGGAAATCGCTGCTGCCATTCTCTTTGCCGCTGCGGATGAAGCAGCTTTTATGACCGGCGCGAATATCGCCATCGACGGTGGGATGACCATCTGAGAAAGGGAAAACCATCCCTCAAGTTAAGCCCCCTTCCCCTCTCCCCCGCAAACGGGGGAGAGGGCGGGGGTGAGGGGGTTCGCCTTAACGCCTATGTTTAAAAATATTTATTATGGTTGGTGGATTGTTTTTTCTTGCTTTCTGATCAGCCTCTATGTGGGTAGCATTACCTTTTTTGGCTTTACGGCCTTTTTTGAGCCGCTGGTAAAAGAATTTGGCTGGAGCTACACCCAAATCTCGTTGGGGGCCAGCTTGCGCGGCTTGGAAATGGGGATTTTCGCCTTTCCCATCGGTTTCCTCGTCGATCGCTATGGTTCAAGAAAGCTTATCTTCAGCGGAGTGATCGCGTCCGGCTTTGGGCTCATCCTGCTCAGTTTTACCCAATCCCTGGCCATGTTTTACGGTTCTATTCTTCTCCTGGGCTTGGGAGCGGGTGGGTGCACCATCGTCGTCACCATGTCCGCCGTGGCCAACTGGTTTGATAAAAATGTAGGAAAAGCCTTTGGAGTTATGGCCTCGGGATTTGGCGCCAGTGGATTGATTGTCCCCATCATTGTCTGGCTCATTGAGGTTTATCAGTGGAGGGCTACCTTGATGATCCTCGGATTGGGGATGTGGATTCTGGGAATCCCCTTATCATTCATTATTCGTAACAAACCAGCACAAGACGGTGGTCTTGCCGATGGCAAATCAGCAGACCGGGCATCTTCTCAAGATAATATTCGATACCAGAAAGCGGACCTTCCCTTCCGGCAGGTGCTTAAGAATAAATCTTTTTTGTATTTAAACTTTGTGGAGGCAGTCCGGATGATGACCGTTTCGGCAGTGGTCACCCACATCATGCCTTATCTCGGCAGCTTGGGAGTTTCCCGGACGACGGCTGGGCTGGTGGCGGCCGCCATCCCTCTCTCCAGTATCATCGGTCGCCTTGGCTTTGGGTGGTTGGGTGACAGATTCACTAAAAGATACGTGATGGCCCTGGCATTCTCCCTTATGGGAGTAGGAACGATGATCTTATGTTTTTTGCAAATGAAATGGATGATCTTTCCTTTTCTTCTTATTTTCCCACCGAGCTTTGGGGGGACCATGGTCCTACGGGGAGCCATTTTGAGGGAATACTTCGGCAAAGAGTCTTTCGGCAAGATGATCGGAATGGTAATGAGTTCGGCCTCCATCGGAGGAATTATCGGTCCTACCTTAGCCGGATGGGTATTTGATTCCATGGGGAGTTATCTTCTCGCCTGGGTAGTCTTTTCCGGCCTCGTTGGTCTGGCCACTTTGCTGGTCTTGCGAATTAAACCCATCCCAACGTCATAAAAAGTAGGGAAAAAGCAATTCTTTCCGGCGCTCTGATAAACCTTCGGAAGCGCTGGCTGGCTTAGGGAAAGCAGGTAATCATGCTTGGCTATTTACTAATTTTAGGGGCCCTTATCCTGGGCCTGGCTGCGGGTTATGATCTCCCCCAAATTGCCGCTTACTTCCTTCAGGGCCTTCTTGAAAAGGGGACCCTGCAACTGTTGAGGGTCATAACCCTGATCGAGATGCTCACCATATTCCTGGAACTCACCGGAAGCTTACAAAGAATATTGGCTTTCCTACGCAGGATCTTTGAAAATTCGGGTGTGCTGATTGCCCTTGTTCCTTCGCTACTGGGTTTCTTTCCTGTTCCCGGCGGGGCTATGCTTCCGGCCCCGATGGTAGGAATCTACGGGGACGAGATCGGCTTCAAAGCCAACCGCAAAGCTACCATCAATCTATTCTTTCGACACATATGGGACCTCGTCTTTCCTTTTAAACCCCATTTGATTCTGGCAGCCACGGTGGTTAATATTCCTCTCTTCAACCTTATCGGTTGGCACCTGCCGGTAACCCTGGCCAGCGTTCTGGTTGGCTTTTGGTTTCTAATCGGTCGCGACCCCCGCCTGAAATCACTCCTTCCCACCAACCATGAGGATCCCCCCAGAGGTCGTCCTCTCTGGATCGAAGTGGCTCCCCTGGTGATCCCGCTGGTTCTCGCGTTGGGATTGCGCATCGACTTTGTTTATGCTATGGCTGCCGGCCTACTCTTCGGGCTGCTGACCCAAAAGGTTTCGGGCAGCATGCTAAAAAAATGGTTCTCAAAGGAATCCGCCCCCAGCTCCTTTTTATTCTGGCTGCTGTCATGATTTTTAAAACCCTCCTGGAAAATTCCGGGCTTATCGGCGTATTAGCCCACATTCTCCCCGGCTATGGCATCCCCGTTGGAATATTGGCCTTCGCCCTGCCTCTGATTACTGGTTTTGCCACCGGGATGGAGTTAGTAGCCGTAGGAATGGTATTCCCTTTGTTGCTTGCTTTACTCCCTCAAGGGACACACGCCCTACCTTACGTTATCATCATGATGACGGCTAACGCCATCGGGCAAACCCATTCTCCAGTGCATATCTGCATGGTGGTTGGAAATGAGTATTTCGGCGCCAGTCTGAGGCGGGTTATTTGGATAAGCCTTATCCCTCAAGGATTCAGGCTGGCTGCCGCTCTGCTCTTTGCTTGGGCGTTAGCCGTCTTCCTCCTCCGCTGATCAGAATTAGAGCGGGGTCGGACTAAATCAACTGCGGAAGCAGAGCCTGCCCCGTACTTGATACGGGGGACAGCGTCTGGATTTCCGTTTTCACGGGAATGACCCGACAACGACTTTTTTCAAACAGCTAAACTGTTTTGATTTTTAAATTTATTGGGACGCAGATTTACGCAAATCAACGCAGGTATATATTTTCTGTGAATCATTTTTATTAAATTTAATAGGACGCAGATTTACGCAGATAACCGCAGATAATTATTTTCTTTTTAGTTTATCCTGATAATCTGTGTACATCTGTGTCCAAAAAGGAAATTCCTATACAATTGAATTAATGTTGAAAGAAATATGCTATTTTAAAGTTTAAAACTGTTTTTGTTGAAGGGGATAATAAAATGAAAGAAAAAATTTCTCTGCTTTTATTTATCCTGCTTCTGGGCATGGGGCTTTTATCCTGTGCCGGCCACCACCGGGTGATGGTAATGTATGACCGTGCCGAGGGGCTGAAATCGGGAGATCGGGTCTATTGGGAAAATAAAGTCATCGGCTCCGTAGGATCCTTGGAGAGGAACTCCAGAGGGCGCACGCTTGTTCCCCTCACAATTAAAAATGACTTCCGCTATAACGTAACCAATCTAAGCCGGTTTCTTATTCAGGCCGATCCTAATAAACCTGGAAATCAATCGGTCACGATGGTTCACTTGCAGGGAGACGGGAAGCCTCTTCCCGATGGTGGTGTGGTGGAAGGGAGCACCTCTTTTTCCATTATGCTGGAAAAGGGAAGCCGCGAGCTCCTGGGCTGGTCGAAACTTTTCCAGGATGCGATTGACCGCCTGGAAAAAGAATTCCGGCGTCTTGCGAAGAAAGAATGGCAAAAAGAGTTGGAAGAACAGATGGATGGGTGGATCCGGGAACTCAAGCGTTCGGGGGAAGATGTACGTCGTTATTTTCAGAAGGAGGTTCTTCCCCGGTTGGAGCAGGCGGTTAAAGATTCTTTGCAGTGGCTGAAGGAGCAGGGAAAGGAAAAAGAGGGGAAACCTTTGGAAGAAAAGTTGGAAGAGCTGAAACGCACTTTGCACTCCTGAGAACAGACCCGGCTGAAAGGAGGGGTTATGGAAAGAATTATCGGATTCATCGGCCTCGGAGCCATGGGAAAACCTATGGCGTTGAACCTGATTAAAAAGGGATTTTCTCTCTGGGTGTATGACCTCGTCGAGGAAAAAATGGGACCGCTTATATCCCAGGGAGCTCGAGCCTGCGCATCATCCCGCGAGGTGGCCGCTCATTGCCCGGTGATCATCACGATCCTACCCGGGCCTGCGGATGTACGCGCCGCCGTTCTCGGGAAAGGAGGGGTGATCGAAGGAATTAAGACCAAGGCTACCTTAATAGAAATGAGCACGATCGATCCCATGACCAGCCGGGAGGTTGCCGCGGCCCTGAGCACTAAAGGGGTTGCCATGTTGGATGCCCCTGTAGCCCGGGGAGTGCCGGCCGCCGTCGGAGGAACCCTGAGCATTTTCGTTGGTGGCGAAAAAAAAGTCCTGGAAGAATGTCTGGATGTCTTAAAAGCTATGGGTACGGACATTTTCCACGTAGGGGAGACAGGATGCGGCCATGTGGTAAAAATGATCAACAACCTCATCTTAGGTGGAACCGTAGCCCTCCTTGCTGAAGCCCTGGTCCTGGGAGTGAAAGCCGGGGTGAAACCGAAGTCGTTATATGAAGCCCTTTGTGAGGGGTCGGCTGGAAGCTTTGCCTTAAAGAATCAGGTCGGGCAGTCGGTATTAAAAGGGATTTTTGAAGAAGGGCGCTTTTCAGTCGACTACATGATGAAAGACTTGGGGCTGGCTTTGGAGACCGGAAGGGGCTTGCATGTCCCGCTCCCCATCGCGGCTTTAGCTATGCAGATCTACGAAAGTGTTCGGGCGGCAGGAAAAAACAAAAAGTATTACCCGGTGGTGATCACCCAATGGGAAGAACTGGCTGGAGTACAAGTGCGTATGGAGTAGGGCGGCAAGCCGGAATCCAGGGTTTCATGGGAAAACAGGAATCCAGTTTGATTTTGTATATATACATAGCGACATAAATAAATGCTCATGAATCGTCTTTCCCGCGAAAGCGGGAATCCAGAATATAGACTGGATTCCGGGTCAAGCCCGGAATGACAGGGCATAAAAAATTGTTGTAAATATGCGCAAAGATTTAGGGCGCTTTGTATAGTAAACATCTAACAGGGTAAATCCGTGTCTAAAAAGCAATTTCCTATACAATTAAATTACCGGCATGGAAAAAAAGACCAAAACATATTGCAGATAATTAAATCATAGGAGGATTATGATGGCCAATCCGGCAAGAGTCGTTTTAAAGATTGTCTCTGTTAAGGGAACCTGTAACGCTGGGCACAAGGTGGGTCAGGAATTCGATTTGAGTAAGGATTTTACTCTGGGTTACAGGGAAGACGGGAAAGCCCTTTGCCCTTCGGCCTTCCATGCGGTTTTTCCCTCCTGGCGCGTTCTCCGTTTCGGGGGAGAAATGCCCTGGGAGGAAGACAAAGACCTTGCCCATGTGGCCTGCCCGGATCCCGTTAACCCCTTGATTATGGAGTTGAGAAGGATTCGGGATTAAGAAGAATCAAAAGGCCATTTTGTAGCTTAAGATGAAACCGCCGGAGGGGAGTGGCCCCATACTTAAGTTGCTTTTATTTTTTTTCAACCAATCCGGAGCCCACGATTGGGTTTGGAGAAAGCGGTATCCCTGGTAGGTGGCTATGGCTGCCATCGACAAAGCAAACCTATGGGCGGTTGGTTCATTGGCATAATGTTCAATGCCTTCAAGATCCCCTTGATACTTTTTTTGATTTTCCTTTAACTACCAAGAAGATGATTGGATTTAAGGATGGAATCGTCTTGATTTTTAGCTTATCACTGACATTTTCCCCGCAGGTCGATCGGCCAGATGTCGGTAACGATTTCATTGCGGACGACATACAATACATCAAACAGGTTGACGGTTGGATCGCAGTGCGAAACAACCAGTTCCAATACTTTCCCGAGGGAAAGCTTGGGAGATGAGTTGGAGGTAATGATTCTCCCTTGCTCGTCACCGAACCATTCATATTGAAGACCTGACCCGGATGGATTTAAAACGTATGGAGTTCCCCCGTGATGATAGAGGGCTTTCAGGCCGGCATCCACGGTAACAAAATTAGGGCGATTCACACTGATCACGGTAGTGAGGAGGGTCAAGGCCGGGGGAAATTGGGTGAATCGTGATGGGTCTTGGGATGAGCCAATATTTATGTACTCGGCGTCCATCATGGTATAGGAGCCTACCTGCAAATCGGTGAGCTCGGGTATCCGGCAATCGATTTCAAAGGTTCCCGTACCGGCCCCGGTGAAAATCTTGCAGGGCAAATCACTTGCACGAAATTGCCCAACAACTTCGGCGGCCTGCTTCATCCAATCTAAGGATGCGCGAGAACGTTCGGCGAACGAAGAAATATGTTGAACATGGCCGGCATAACATTGAACCCCGCCCAAGCGCAGCGATGGAAGGTTGTCGATCAATTTCCCTAAAGCCAACCCTTCAGAAAATGGAACACCTGTACGTCCCATGCCGGGATCAAGGTCTACCAGAACATTCAGTTTCAATCCATGCTTCTCCGCTGCGGCATTGAGCTTCCCGGCATTCCCGGCGTTGTCCACAACTACCATGAGTTCCCGGTCCCGGGACAAGCACTTCATAAGCCTCTCGATCTTATAGTCTGTGACCACCGGAGAAGTAATGAGGACCCCCTGTAACCCTTTTTCCACGAGGCCTTCAGCCTCCGCAACTTTGGCCACGCATATCCCCGTGCATCCAGCCTCCATCTGCATCTGGGCGATATGAGAGCATTTGTGGGTTTTGGCATGCGGGCGAATTTGTTTTGCGCAAGCAGTCACATGGGCCTGCATGGTTTGAATATTTTTTTTCAAAATATCCCCTGCGATTACCAGACAAGGCGTATCCAGCTCCCATTTGGAGGTCCCGATAACATTTTGTTGATGCCTCATTTTCCTTTCCCCTTTTTGGGTCGCTCCATCGAACCCCTCTTTTTTGGCGCTGATGAACGCAGAAAATATTTTTCATATAATCCTGCAAATCCGCGTTTATCTGCGTCCTATAAATAAACGCTTTATAAAGAATAGATTTCCTGATCGCTCAGGGTCGTAAGCCCTTCTTCTTTGAGGGCCCTTTTGGCCTCGGCGATCTTTTCCACGTCCACGACCAGAACGGCCTGTTTCTTATCCTGAATCACGAAGCCATAGGCATCTTCAACGTTCATCTTCCGTTGGCCAAATACCTTGGCGATGCGGTATAATCCCCCTGGCCGATCATCCATAAGGACCGCCAGAATTTCCCGCTTGTTGGCCGGAATGCCCTGAGAGCTCAGCGCCTCCAGGCCCTTATCAGGCTTATCCACCAGAAACTTCATCACGCCGTATTCGTAGGTTCCGGAAACCGTGAAGGCCGGATGTTCACCTTGGCTTTGGCCAGAATTTCGGTTACCCGTTCCAGTCGGCCGGGTTTGTTTTCGACGAAGACGGAAATCTGATGAGCCATTTCAACCTCCAAATTTTAGAATTCATTTCGCCACAGAGGGCACAGAGGACACAGAGTCAGGATTAAGATTTAAGAATAAAAATAATGACCTGAATTTTTTAAAATTTTTGACAATAATTATCTCGGTGTCCTCTGTGATCTCTGTGGCTAATAAAAGATAATTTTACATTTCTCTCCGGTCGATGACGCGCACAGCCTTGCCTTCGCTCCTGGGCAGGGTGTCCGGTTCGACCAGCTCCACTTTGGGTGTAACCAAAATCTCGGATTTTAGGGATTCCGTAATTTGCCTGCGCAGTCTTTCCAGTTGCCGCAGGTCGCCTTTGAAAAATTCCGGGCGAACCTCCACCTGCACGATCATTTTATCCTCGAAATTTTCGCGCTCCAGGACAACCTGATAGTTGGTACCCACCTCGGCGAGGGTCATCAAGACCGTGTCAATTTGCAGGGGAAAGATATTGACTCCTTTAAGTATAAACATGTCGTCGCTGCGCCCCTTGATGCGGCTGATCCTGCGATGGATCCTACCGCAACGGCAAGGTTCGGGGAATATAGCTGCCAAATCTTTGGAGCGGTAGCGGATCAAAGGCATGGCCTCACGCCTTAAAGTGGTAAAAACCAACTCTCCTTCTTCCCCTTCGGGTAGGGGTTTGAGGGTTTTCGGATCGATGACCTCGACGATAAAATGATCCTCCCAAAAATGCATGCCCGATTTTTCAGGACACTCAAAGGCCACTCCCGGTCCGTTCATTTCGGACAGCCCATAGGAGTTGAAAGCCTCTACGCCGTACATCTCTTCTATTCTTTGGCGGGTAGCATCGGAGTGGGGCTCGGCCCCAATCAAGGCAATTCGTAGTTGAGTATCTCCCTTGGGATCAAGACCCATTTCTTCAAATACTTTCCAAAGATGGAGGGCATAGCTGGGAATGATGTGAATTACGGTGGTTCCAAAGTCCCCCATGAGGGTAATCTGCCGCTTGCTATTTCCCGATCCGGAAGGAATGGTCAGTGCCCCCAGACGCTCCGCTCCGTACTGGAATCCCAGCCCACCCGTAAAAAGACCGTAACCCACCATATTCTGAAAGACATCGCCCCGGCGCACACCGGACATAAACATGCAGCGGGCGACCAGGTCGGCCCATCCTTCCAAATCCTTTAAAGTGTGGAATACGGCTGTAGCCCTGCCCGTTGTCCCGGAAGAAGAATGGACCCGGACAATTTTTTCCTTGGGGACGGTAACAAAACCATAAGGGAAGTGCTTCCTGAGGTCTTCCTTGGTGGTGAAGGGCAAACGCTTTAAATCATCCAGGGTCTTGATCTTTTCCGGTGTAATGCGGTGGGCTTTAAAAATCTTGCCATAAGCAGGCGAATGCCCCGCCTGCTTCAAAGTCTTTTTAAGGCGGCTGACCTGGAGGCGGTTCAGTTCCTTGCGGGGCATCGTCTCGATGTCTCTTTCCCAAAACATAAGAAACTCCTTTTAAAAAACGCCTATAGGCCTTTAGAAACCGGATTATTTTTTAACATGGACGAACCGAAGTGTCAAAAGGAAAAAAATGAAAAATTGGTGTAGGGCTTAAGGGCCAAGGTTCAAAGTCTGAGCTGAAAGGACAAGGAGAGGAAGGGACTCAAGGCCAAGGTATATAGGGTGGGATTCAGCAGCCACCAATCATCCCATTTTTGATTGAACCGGGACTTGAAGCCGCAGGATTAAAGTTGGAAGCCATCCAGCCATAAGGAGGGTGAACCCCATTCCATCCACCCACATCTTCGACGGAAAGAGAATCAACGCCCCGGCGACGCCGAATAAAATTCTTTTCTTCAGGCTGATGGTGGGATGGAAGAAGTCAGACCCTTGAATGGCCATAGCGAAGGCCATGAACCCTATAAGGGAAATAACTGTACTATAGGCAATTTCAAAAGCAGATCCCATGAGCAACAGGGGAGTTCGATAAACAAAAGCGAAGGGCAAGAAGATCAGAGCAAAACCAAATTTCAATGCCGCCAAGCCGGTTTTTATCGGGTCGGCTTGGGCGATGGCGGCTGCCGCAAAAGCCGACACGCACACCGGCGGAGTTACGTTGGAGAGGCAGGCTGCGTAGAAAACTAACAGGTGGGCTGCCACCCGGGGTACCCCGAGATAAATTAATGCCGGCGCTGCAACCACGGAAAGAATAATATATGAACCGGTCGTACTGCTTCCCATCCCGATGATGATCGAAATAATCATCACCATAATCACGCAAAGGAGAAGGCTTCCCCCAGCGGCTTCCACCAGCAAGGCGGAAAATTTTAGTCCCAATCCGGCAAGAACGATCCCGCCGATAATGATTCCCAAAGACCCAATGGCCGCTCCTGCGGAAGTATTCGAACCCGCACCGGAAACGAGAGCCTGAAAAATATCCTGCGGACCCATGCGGGTCTCTTTCCGAATCCAGGACAAAGCCAGGGCAGAGACCGTACCCCAAAAGGCTCCCACCTCAGGGGTATATCCGTAAAACAAGATTCCCATTACGATGGCCAGCGGCAAAAAATAATGCCACCCTTTCCTGAGTACTTCGGATACTTTGGGAATTTCCTCCACGGGAAGACCCTTTAATCCTGAGCGCAACGCTTCCAGGTCAACCATGTAGAGTACAAAAATGAAATAAATCAAGGCGGGAATGACATTCATCAGGGCGATTTTGAGATAATCCATTTCGATCAGCGTGGCCAGAATGAAAACGCCCGCCCCCATGATGGGTGGCATGAATTGTCCTCCCGTCGAGGAGATGGCTTCGATGGCTCCGGCGACTGAGGGGCGGAAGCCTGTGCGTTTCATCATGGGGATGGTGAAAGCCCCAGTGGCAACTACGTTGGCTACCGACGATCCGGAAATGGAGCCGAATAGGGCTGAAGTTACCACAGCGATCTTGGCCGGCCCTCCCCGCCATCTGCCGGTCAGGGCCTTCCCCAGTTCCATGAAAAATAAGCCCGCCCCGCTTCGCTCCAGAAAAGCTCCGAAAACCATGAAGGGGAAAACAAAGGTAGCAAAGGTGGCGGTGATCACTCCGAACATCGCCTCTTGAGTGCAAAAAGTGAATTCGATGATCCGCTCTAAGGACATGCCGGCATGGCTCATCTTCCCCGGCAGGTAAGGGCCGAAATAGAGTTGAGCCATGAAGATGGCCGCCAGAATAGGGATGACCGGACCCAGGGTTCGACGGGCGGTTTCGATAATCATCCCAATGGCCAGGACGCCCATGGTCAGGTCCCAGACACTGGGTGAGCTGACCCGGTTCATGGCGTATTCGGCGTACTGATCCATCCAGTACCCGAGGGAGGCGGTTATCAGGATGATGCAAATTATATCAAATATACTGGGGCGGTGGATCGGAGAGCGGCAGGTTGCTGGAATAAAAAGAAAAACCAGGACAGAGGTAAATAACAGGTAGAAGCCGCGGTTGGTCTCAGTGGATACGATACCAAAACCCGAGGTATACATATACCAGGTCGCCATGAATGCGGCCACCAGCGAATAAAGTATCGCCCATTTGCCGCCGATGGTTCGTTTCTTGCCTTTAATCTCTGGGACCCACCGCCGTTCGGCCATGCCGATATCTTCATAAAAAAGGCAGGAAATTTCCTGCCCAACTTGCGCTCAATAGGTTTTTTTCGGGGCTGCCTTAAGGTTGCCGCGGCATCCACCGCGGCAACCTTTCGCAGGCTATGGCCCGCTTATTTCGGCCACAATCCCTTGGATTTAAAATAAGCTTCTGCTCCCCCATGCATCGGAGCACCTAAGCTTATGAAATATTTTATGCCGGGCTCCATTTGCGTCCACCCTTTGTGGCCTTCTACCAGTTGTTTCTTGATTTCCGGTTTGTATGCTAACGCCAGGATGTCATCTATCGCCTTGGCTGGAACCTTCTCGTGGGCAACCCAGTAAACAGGCAAAAAGGGCATCTTCGTTGGTGGGACTCCCTTGTAGGTCCCTTCTTTCATTACCCCGCCATAATAGAACGGGTACTTTTTGGTTATTTTATCCAACTCCTGGTCGGTGAAAGGGATCACGTAGGCGCCTTTGGTTTCGGCCAATTCCTTTACCGATCCAGCCGGGGAGGAAGATTGGGCAAAAGCGTCAATCTGTCTATTGGCTACGGCGCGGCCGGCATCGGCAAAAGACATCTGGCGTCCCTTAACCTGATCGAGTATACCAAGGGCCTGAAGAACATTCGTGCTGTTGAATACCGTGCCAGAGCCTGGCGGACCCAGGGCCACAGTTTTTCCTTTCAGGTCCGACATTGTCTTAATCCCCGCGTCAGGTAGGGTTACAAAATAGGTCTCACCTTCATAGATCTTGGTTACCCTTCTGATCTCTTTTTTTTCGGTCATTCACAGCGTCCTGCAGAGCAACATTTGGGGCGGCCTGAAGGAAGCTTCGCTGACGCCGGAACGCCGGAAAATTTACTTTCAGCAGCATTCCAACTTGATAAAGGCCCTAAAGGACCGAGATGCCGCCCAAGCTGAACAACTCATGCGTGAACATTTAGAAACGATTAAAAAGCATCTTCTTGGAATCCCCCCCAGCGAGTTGGTCTGACCGGACTACAGTGCCTGTGGGCAAAATTTTCGCCTCACACCATCAGGAGGGGAACGTCTGCTTTGCTGATGGATTTGATGGATTAAATAAGGTAGGGAGAAATTATGCAGCGGGTTGGTTTCATTGGAATCGGTCTCATGGGAAAGGAAATGTCCAGGCGTCTTTTGGAGGCTGGATATCCTTTAACCGTATGGAATCGGACGAAGGAAAAGGTCGATCTATTGCTGAAAGGCGGGGCCCAATGGAAAGATTCACCCCAGGCAGTAGCTCAGGCTTCAGATGTTGTAATCACCATGGTTACGGACTCTGCGGCTTCCGAAGAAGTTATTTGCGGCACTGGCGGAGTTCTGGAAGGGGCGCATCCCGGGCTGATGCTCATCGACATGGGGAGCATTGCCCCGGAGATGTCCCGAGCGATCGCCGCGAGGGCCAAGACCAAAAAGGTGCCCATGCTCGATGCGCCGGTGACGGGTAACCCCAAAGTCGCCGCTGATGGCAAACTGGGAATAATGGTTGGAGGCCCCCGGGAAATCTTCGATGCCTGTCTTCCACTTTTTGAAACCATGGGCGTCAAGATCATTCATGTGGGAGAAGAAAATGGGCAAGGGACGACGCTCAAACTGATCAACAATTTAATCATGGGCATTGCCATTGAGGCGGTTGCCGAAGCACTGGTTCTGGCTGCGAAGGCTGGAATCGATCCCCAGAAGGTCATTGACATTACTTCCGTTGGCGGCGCCCGGACGGGAGCGATGGAAACCCGCGGTCCGAGAATGATCAAACACGATTTTTCCCCCCACTTTTCGGTAGACAACATGTACAAGGATCTCTCCACTGCCCTGAAGTTGGCAGAAGAAGTTGGGGTTTCTTTGCCGGCGACCAGCATCTCCCGGGAAATGCTAAGGGCCGTAAAATCCCAGGGAAAAGGTGAAATGGACTCGTGTATCGTCATGACCGCAATAGAAACGATGGCCAATACGGTGGTTGCTGCCAAGACGTAAGATCTAAAGCGATAACTTGCCCCAGAATTTTGAAAAACTGAAAAATTGAAAGTCCAATTTCCCCGAACCTCACCCGAAGCAAGGTCTTTTTTTGTGCTTTGCCCAATTGGAAAATTCAAGAAGGAGAAAAATTTATGTTTCGAACCATGGCCCTGTTGCCCAACGTGGCCATCGTGGATCCCATGCTGACGGTCAGCTGCCCCCCCCCAGCGTAACCGCCAGCGCCGGGATTGACGCCTTCATTCACGCCGCCGAGCCGTTCCTTTCCAAGAACGCCAACCCCATACAGATAAAACCCTGATTCCAAGATGGGCGGTGGAAGCCCACAAGGAGCAAAGGCTGTTATCCCGCTCTCCACGCACTCTTGCGGTGGAGGATATCGAAAAAATTTACGACCGAGCTTTTTAGGGAAAAATAGGAGCTTAGTTATTATTCTTGGTGATACGCCGACCTGGACGGAGAGAACCTCTGGCTTGGCCAAATGAGGCGGCATTCCTTCCGTGAGATAAATCTTCCTTTCCCGCCTAAAATCATCCGCCATTTCGGGTAGCGAGTGGAATAAAGGTTGTCCTGGGGCCGATTTTGCCGGCGCCATGGGCTCTCTCCGTCCAGGCCACAACAAAAGTAATTCTAAAACCTGGGGTGGGCCTTACGGATTGCCTTATTGACAAACGATTAGGGGGTTGATAAATTCAGTAAAAAGAACGGCGGATTCCTGGCCAGGAAGGAAATCTTATGCAAGTTAAAAAAATGATGGTCCGGAAGTTGGTTACCATTCCGCCCCAGACCAGCATTCTCAATGCTCTGAAGGTCATGAGAGATAACTCTATCCGCCATCTACCGGTGGTGGACGGAGGGAATCTCGTCGGGTTCGTCACCGAAGGAGACCTGCGGCAGGCATCTCTGCTTTCGATGGTGGATAAAGTTTCCACCGAAGATATAATGATTAAAAACCCCGTAACGATTGCTCCCAATGCCAGCCTGGAGGAAGCGGCCAAGCTCATTTATTTCCATAAGATTGGAGGTCTGCCGGTGGTTAAAGGCCAGAAGCTTGTGGGCATCATTACCATCGTGGATATTCTTCAGGCTTTCATCCAGTTGATGGGCATTCTGAAATCCAGCTCACGCCTTGACCTGATTTTAGGAGAAAAGCCTCATGCCTTCGAGGAGGTTTCCGCCATTTTCCAGGAGCACCGAGCGGAAATTATCAGCGTAGGCATGTCCAATCATAAAGATCGAAAAAAGCGTATTTATTATTTTCGTTTGGAAAAATGCCCTTTGCAGCCGATTGTCGACTCCTTAAAAAACAAGGACTACCAAGTGTTGTCAGTGACGGAATGATGAATCGGAGGGAAACAAATGATTGATAAGACTACAACTTCCCAGGAGGTGAGTAGCCCGGGGGAATCTCACCCCCAGGCCCTCTCAGAACCCGGCGTGAACCTCTCAGTTCACCGGGCTCCCATCATCCAGCCGCCAGCAAAATCCCCATAACGGCTTTGCTTTCTC